>Ga0208059_1000010_pt1 | contig 207228 bp, 205 predicted proteins | sample DeeseametaMP0959_FD_184199 | JGI IMG/M metagenome (GOLD analysis project Ga0208059, IMG submission 184199) | Marine microbial communities from the Deep Indian Ocean - MP0959 (SPAdes) | ecosystem: Environmental > Aquatic > Marine > Oceanic | place: East of Madagascar, South Indian Ocean...
CGGCTTGCAAGGGGCCTGGGCCGGTGCTAATTGCCTGACCGGCGCCGGTGTAGCTCAGCTGGTAGAGCACGTCATTCGTAATGATGGGGTCGTAGGTTCGAGTCCTATCACCGGCACCATTCTCCAAGCACCTCAAGGGACCTCGAGGCAGACCGCCGCCGTCTGACGGCCCGGGTCCGGCCGAAGGGGTCAGCCGGCGGCCGCCAAGGCACCGGAACGGGGCCGGCAGGGATAGGGCACCGGGGTGCCGCTGACCGGATCGGGGTGGATTTCGACCGCGATCTCGTAGACCTCGGCGACAAGTTCGGCCGTCACCACCTCGGCCGGGGCGCCCTGGGCCACGATCGCACCATCCTTCATGACCACCAGGTGATCGGCATACCGGGCCGCCTGGGCGATGTCATGCAGCACCGCGACACAGGTGCGGCCCTCGGCGGCGAGGCTCCGGATCAGCGTGAGCACCTGCACCTGGTGCTGGATGTCGAGCCAGTTGGTCGGCTCGTCGAAGAGCATCGCCGGGGTGTCCTGGGCCAGCAGCATGGCGAGAAAGGCGCGCTGGCGCTGGCCGCCCGAGAGGCTGGCCACCGGCGCCTGCGCCAGATGCGCCAGATCCATGCGGTGCAGCGCCCGGGCGACATGGGCGCGGTCTGTGTCGCTGGCGATGCCCAGCAGGCTTTGATGCGGCGCACGGCCATAGCCGGCCAGATCGGCGACGCTGATCCCGGCCGGAGCGATGTTTTCCTGCGGCAGGAGCGCAATCCGCCGGGCGAGGTCTTTCTGGCTCAGCCCGGCGGCCGCGCGCCCGCCGATCCGCACCGCGCCGGAGAGCGGCGCAAGCTGGCGCGAGATCATCCGCAACAGGGTGGATTTCCCGCAGCCGTTGGGGCCGATGAGAGCGGAAAACCGGCCCTCGGCAAAAGTGAGCGTGGTCGGCGCCAGCCGAAACGACTTGTAGCCCGCGACCGCGTTCTCGAGGTCGATCATGCCTATATCCTCCGGTCTTCGGCGATCAGCAGCCAGATGAAAAACGCCGCCCCCATCAGCGCGGTGAGAATGCCGGCCGAGATCTCGAGCGGCGGGCGGATGGCGCGGCCCAGGGTATCGGCACCCACGGTCAGCACGGCGCCGAACAGCGCGGCGGTGGGCAGCATGATCCGGTGCCGGCCACCGACAAGCCGGGTGGCGACATGCGGCGCCATCAGCCCGACAAAGCCGAGCACGCCGACCACGCTGACGGCGACCGAAGCCAGGATCACCGCCGCCAGCAGCGCCAGCGTCCGCTCCAGCCCGACCCGCACACCGAGACCGGCGGCGCGACGCGGCCCCAACGCCTGAAGATCGAGACGGAAGGCCAGGATCAGGGCAGCGGTCGCCAGCGTCAGCAGCACCGGCGCGACGCTGGCCAGATGGGTCCAGCCCCGGCCCCAGAGACTGCCGGTCAGCCAGATCAGCGGCGCCGAGGATTCCGGCCCGGTGTTGGCCACCAGAAGCGCATCGACCCCGGCGTCCAGCGTCAGCCCGACGGCAAGCCCGACAAGCGTCAGCTGCCGGGGGTCGATATCGCCGCGCTGGGCGCACCACCAGACCAGCGCCCCGGCCATCAGCCCGCCCAGCGCCGCCGGGACCGGCAGCAGCGAATGTGGCAGCGCCGGGATGTAGAAGGCGGTGACCAGCACGGCAAAGGCCGCGCCAGAGTTGATTCCGACGATCTTGGGGCTGGCCAGCGGATTGCGCATCAAGGCCTGGATCAACGCCCCCGAGAGCGCCAGAGCGCCGCCGGCCAATGCCGCCAGCAGGGCGCGCGGCAGGCGCGATTGCAGCACGATGAAATCCTGCCGGGGCCCGTCGCGGCCCAGCAGGCTGTTGACCACGGTCTCGATCTCGAGCGGTATGGCGCCGGCAAAGAGACCGGCGAACATCAGCGCCGGCAAGAGCACGCCAAGCAGCGCCAGCGTGACCGGACCGCGCAAGTCGGGGAACTCGGGGCGCCGGGCGTCAGACATGGGCGGTGCCCGACCGGCGCAGAACCGACACCAGCAGCCAGGGCGCGCCCAGCATCGCCACGACGATGCCGACGGGGGCTTCCTCGGCCTGCGGCAAGAGCTTGGACAGCGCATCGGCCCAGATGGTGAGCGTGGCACCGATCAGCACCACAACCGGCAGCAGCCGGCGGTGATCGGCGCCGCACAGCCAGCGCGCGATATGCGGCGCCACCAGACCGACAAAGGCAATCGGCCCGGCCACCGAAATCGACACCCCGGTCAACAGTGCGGCCAGCACGGTGCCCTGAACCAGGGTCGCCCGCGGATCGAAGCCCAGCCCGTTGCTGGCGGCATGGCCCATGGCCATCAGGTTCAACCGATGCGCCATGAGATAGGCCAGCCCCAGCCCCGGCAGTGCAAAGGCCAGCAGCCGCAGCGCCGCATCGATCCGCAGGTCGGCGATATCGCCGACCGTCCAGCGCACCACTTCTCGGGCGATGTCATCCTCCAGCGTGTAGCCCAGCCGCACCGCGGAAAAGCCGATGGCGCCGACCGCGACGCCGCCGAGGATCAAGCGCATCGAGTCGATCCGCCCCGAGAACAGCCCGGCAATCGCGAAGGTCAGGCAGGCCGCCGCCAGTCCGAAGACCGACGCCAGGAGCCAGCCCGGCGCCACCGCCAGCGCCGGAACGGTGAGCCCCAGGACGATGCCCAGCGCCGCGCCCTGATTGATCCCCAGGATCGCCGGCGAGGCCAGCGGATTGCGCGTCACCGCCTGCAACAGAAGGCCCGCCACCCCGAGATTGATCCCGAGACCTGCCGCGGCCAGCGTCCGCGGCAGGCGAATGTCGCGCATCGTCTGTTCCGCCGTGCTGGCGGCCTCCCCGGCAAAGAGCCCGGCCAGCTGCGCCAGCCCCACATCGTCGCGGCCGCCGGTCAACAGCGAGGCTAGCGCCCCCGCGGCGAGGACGCAGGTCAGGACCGCCCAGCGCATCCCGCCCCGGGAGAGGCGGATACGCGGCGGACGACCGGTGCGGCTGAACGTCAGGTCGGTCACTTCAGCGTGGCAGCAATGTCGCGGATGTCAGCCGCGATCTCTTCGGCGGTCAGCATGCCACGGGCACGCGACCACAGGTCAGACGACACATCGAACAACCGGCCGCGCTCGACCGCGTCGATCTGCTGCCACAGGCTGTCGGCGTTCCAGTCCTGATCGAGGGTGCGGCCATCGCCGCTCTTGCCGAGAATGAGCAGCCCCGGATCAAGCGCCGAAAGCTGTTCCAGCGTGGTCTTCTGGTACAGCTCGCCATAGCTGTCGGAGCCGGTCAGCGGCATGACCGGGGCAAAGCCGAAGCTGGCCAGCAGGCTGCCGACATAGGATTTCGGGCTGTGCAGCCAGAGGCCATTGGCGTTGATCACCCCAAACTGCGCGTCATCGCCCTGCGTCTGTTCCGAGACGTCGGCCCGCAGCGCATCCATGCGGGCGCCGTGGCCGGCCTGGAAAGCGTCCATTTCCTCGGCCCGGCCAAGCGCGGTGCCGATCTCATCGGCGACGGCCAGCATGTCCTCGTAATCGCCGGTAAGACTGTCATAGACGACGGTCGGCGCGATCTGGCCGAGAGTCTCGTAGACCGCTGCATGGCGCGACTTGTCGGCAATGATCAGATCCGGCTGAAGCGAGGCGATGATCTCGAGGTTCGGCGTCTTGCGGGTGCCGACGCTGGTCCAGTCGTCGCCGATCCGCTCTGACCAGACCGGCTGGACCCGGTCGCGCTGATCGTCATCGGCGATGCCCACCGGCGCAAGGTTCAGCGCCGCGAGCGCGTCGATAAAGGAAAACTCCAGCACGACAATGCGCTCGGGGCTGTCAGGCACGTCAGTGGTGCCAAGCTCATGGGTCACGTCACGCGCCTGGGCCGCGCCGGCGGCCAGGGCAAGCGCAAGGAAAACAGTGGGGAATTTCATGAAATCTGCCTGCGGTTCGAGGGGTGGAGACATCCGCCTCCTTAATTCCGATCTATTTAGTCGGATATTGTGCCCCGGTCAAACCGTTTCGCTCAGGAATTCCGGCCACCCCAGGCCGGAGCGCCTGTCAGATGCTGCCTTTCAGTGGTCGGCCCGCTTCAATGTCGGGTCGAGCCGGTCGCGCAACCAATCGCCCGCCAGACTGATCGACAGGGTGGTGAGAAAGATCACGACCCCCGCCGGCACGCCGATCCACCATGCGGTGGCGAGATAGCTGCGCCCCTCGCCCAGCGCGAGGCCGAGGCTGGTCTGCGGCGGCTGGATGCCCAGCCCGAGAAAGCTCAGCGAGGTCTCGAGCAGGATGAGATCGGGGAAATTCAGCGTCACCTGCACGATCAGCACCGACAGGATATTGGGCAGGATGTGACGCAGATAAATCCTGACCGGCGGCACGCCGAGGGTGCGGATGGCAAAGGCATAGCTCTGACTGTTGGCTTGAAGCACGAGGCCACGGGTGATCCGGGCATAGGTTTCCCAGCCGTGCAGGCCGATGATCAGGATGAACAGCTCGATCGAATTGCCAAAGAAGGCCAGGATCGCCAGTACGATGATCAGAAAGGGCATGGCGGCCTGAAGATCGACCAGGGTCATGATCGTCTCTTCCACCCAGCCGCGGAAATGCGCCGCGAGGATGCCGATCAGCGTGCCGACGCTGGCACCGATCAGCGACCCGGCCAGCGCGATGATCACGCTCATCCTTGTGCCATGCAGCAGCCGGCTCAGCACGTCGCGGCCGAGATTGTCGGTGCCCAGGAGATAGGCCGGGTCGCCGCCGGCAAAGGCCGGCGGCATTAGACGCGACAGCAGGCTTTGTTCGGTATGAGAATACGGGGCCAGAAGATCGGCAAAGATCGCCACAAAGACAATCACCGCCAGCCAGACCAGCGACAAGATCACCAGCGGGCCGGGCGCAGAGGCATTCCGGGCCCGCGAACCCCGCCAACGGCGGCGCTGCGGGAGCGAGAGGTCGGGTGCGGTCATGTCGCCTCCTTTCCGGCGCCGGCGATGCGCGGATCGAGCCAGCGATAGGCCACGTCGACGGCGAAATTGGCCACCACCATGGTCAGCGCCACCAGGATCACGATGGTCTGGACGACCGCCAGATCGCGCTGCCCCACGGCCGTCACCAGCAATTGCCCGATGCCGGGCCAGGCAAAGACCGTTTCGACTACCACGGTGCCGGAGATCAGCCCGCCCATGCGCAACCCCAGAACGGTGACCACCGGGATCGCCGCATTGGGCACCGCGTCGCGCAGCACCCGGGTGGCGACCGGCACGCCCTTGGCACGGGCGGTTTTCATGTAGGGCTGGTTCAGCACTTCGAGCATCGACGACCGGGTGAAACGGGCAATCGCCCCGGCGCCACCCACCCCCAGCGTGATGGCCGGCATCACCAGATGCGCGGCACTGCCCATGCCGGCGCTTGGCAGGATGCGCCAGGTCATGGCAAACAGCAGGATCATCAGGATGCCGAGAAAGAAGCTCGGCATCGAATGACCAAAGATCGAGAAACTGATGACCGCCTGATCGACAAGGCTGCCCCGGCGCAGCGCCGCGACGATCCCCGCCACCAGGCCGATCAGGGTCGAAACCACAAAGCTTGTCAGCCCCAGCAGCAGGGTCGCCGGAATCCGGCTCAGCACCGTGTCGAGCGCCGGCTGCCGGTCGCGGAAGGAATAGCCGAAATCGCCCTGCATCAGCCCCTGAAGATAGCGCAGGTATTGTTCCGGCAGCGGCCGGTCGAGCCCATAGAGCTGGCGGTAATGGTCGATCACATCGGGCGGCGTGTCATCGGGCAGCATCAGCCGCAGCGGGTCGCCCGCCAGACGCAGGATCACAAAGACAAAGGTCACCGCGAGAAACAGCGTCAGCAGGCCGCGCAGCAGCTTGAGGGTGAGAAATCCGGGGCTCATGCCTGCGGCTCCGCGTATCGTGTCAGTACCGCGCGGCAGGCGGCCGGGTCGTTCACCAGAAAGCCCGTGGCGCCCAGGTCGCGCAGCTGCCTCAGGCTGGCATCGGCGTGATCGCCGGCCCTGCGACCGTCACAGCCGCCGGTGGTGATCCAGACCGGCCGGTGGGCGGCGACATGGGCCGCCAGGCTGCGGGGATCGGCAAGCGCCGGGCCTTCCCAGAGACGCAGGATGGTGCCGCCCTCGGCGAAAAAGGCCTCGGCTTCAGACATGTCGCGCAGCAGGCCCAGCACATCGCCGCGCCAGCCCAGCGCCCGCAGGCGCCGCAGGCCCTCGACCCGGTGCAGCCCGAAAGTCAGGTTCTCGCGCCCGCTGGCCAATGCGGCCTCGACCAGCAGCGCCAGCGCCACGGGGCGTTCGTCCTTGACGTCGAACAGGATCGGCTGGCGCGGCGGCACGGTGGCGAACAGTTGCGACAGCGGCGGCGCGGCGGGGGCGTCTTCGGCACTGTGGCGTTGCAGCTCGGCAAAGGGCGTCTCGGCGATCACATCGGGGCTGCCTGCGATGCGGGCAAGATCGGCGTCATGGCAGATGACAATGCGGTGGTCGGCGCTCATGCGGACGTCGGCCTCGATCATCGCGGCACCGGCGGCAATGGCGGCCTGCCAGGCGGCGGGGGCGTTTTCGCGGTGCTGGGCCGAGGCGCCGCGATGGGCAATCAACAGGGGCTGGCTCATGTCAGGGCTCTTTCCTGGCGGCGCTGCTGCGCCGTGTCGCGCGCCCGCCGGGCGGCGGGTGTGGCGGCGGGCACGGCGGCAAGCAACGCGCGGGTGTAGGGATGGCGCGGCGTGGCAAAGACGCGATCGGCCTCACCTTCCTCGACCAGCTTGCCATGGCGCATCACGGCAATCCGGTCAGAGATGTGGCGCACGACGCCGAGGTCGTGCGAGATGAACAGGTAGCTCATGCCGAACCGGGCGCGCAGGTCGGTCAGCAGGTTGATGATCTGGGCCTGAACCGAGACATCCAGCGCGCTGACCGCCTCGTCACAGATCACCAGCCGCGGCCGGAGCGACAGGGCGCGGGCGATCACCGCGCGCTGTTGCTGCCCGCCGGACAGCTGGTGGACAAAGCGGTCGCCCAGACCGCCCAGACCGGTCAGCTCCAGATATTCCGCCACCTTGTCGCGCCGGTCGCGGCGGCCGGCGATGGCATGAGTGGCCATCGCCTCTTCGATCTGAGCGGCAACCGACATCCGGGGATCGAGCGCGCGCGACGGGTTCTGCCAGATCATCTGCACCTGCGCGCGCTCGCGGCGCCAGGCGGCAGAGCCGATCCTCGGCCCCGGCTGACCATCGATCAGCACCTCGCCTGCGGTGGGGCTTTCGATCCGGGCGGCGATCCGGCCCAGCGTCGACTTGCCGGAGCCGCTTTCACCGACGATGCCCAGAACCTCGCCCGGGGCGAGGCTGAGGCTGACGTCATCCACCGCACGCACTGCGGCGACCCGGCGCCAGAGACCCCCGCCATAGACCCGCGTGATCCCGCGCAGGCTCAGACCGGCGCCGCTCATCGCGCGGGCCCGATCGAGTGGCAGGCCACCGCCTGCGCCGCCCCGACGCCCAGCAACGCGGGCCGGTTGGCACAGACCGCTTCGGCCTTCGGGCAGCGCGGCGCAAAGGCGCAGCCGGCGGGCCGTGCCGATGGCGGCGGCACCACGCCTTCGATCGCGGCCAGCCGCCCGGCGCTGGGTGTGGCCACATGCAGGCGACAGGCCATCAGGCCGCGGGTATAGGGATGGCGCGGCGCCTCGAACAGCGCATCGGCGGTGGCGACCTCGACAATCCGGCCGGAATACATCACCGCAACCCGGTCAGCGATTTCGGCCACGACGCCAAGATCATGGGTGACAAAGATCATTGCCGCGCCGGTCTCGACCTGGAGCTGGCGCAGCAGGTCGAGGATCTGCGCCTGGGTGGTGACATCCAGCGCCGTTGTCGCCTCGTCGGCAACGATCAGCTTCGGGCGGCAGGCCAGCGCCATGGCGATCATCACCCGCTGGTTCATCCCGCCCGAAAGCTCATGCGGATAGGCACGTAGCCGGGCGCGCGGATCGGGAATGCCGACCATGTCGAACAACGCGGCGGCGCGGGCACGGGCGGCGTGGCAGGTCAGGCCCTCGTGCAGCACGAGCACTTCGGCCACCTGGTCACCGACCCGGCGCACCGGGTTCAGAGCCGCCGTGGCATCCTGAAAGATCATCGAGATATCGCGACCGCGCAGCGCCTGAAGCTGGGTCTCGGTCAGGGCCGAGATCTCCTGCCCGGCAAAATGCACCCGCCCCGACGTGCACCGCACCGGCGCCGACAGCAGCCCCATGGCTGCCAGACAGGTCAGCGATTTGCCGCAGCCGCTTTCGCCGACAAGGCACAGGGTTTCCCCGGGCGCGAGCGAAAGATCGACATCCATCACCAGATCGACGCGATCGGTGCCGACGCTCACCCCCTCGAGACGCAGAAGCGGCTCGGGCCCGACGGCGGGGCCGGTCGGGCCCGAGGACGTCCGCCGGCGGGTGCCGGCGAACGAGATATCATCGACCAGCGTCACTGCGAGACAGCCATGTCTTCGAAGTTGTCGTTGCGCAGATCGAGGTAGAAGTGGGAATAAGGTTGCCACTTCAGGCTCTTGCGCACGCCATAGGTTTCCAGCGGCTGATAGAGGATGGTGCCGGGCGCCTCGTCTTCCCAGATATCGAGCATCTGGTGAAAGACCTCCTTGCGCGCGGCCGGCTCGGGCGTCTTGTCCAGCGTTTCGCCCAGAGCGTTGAACGCCGCCAGCGCCCATTCCTTGTTGCGCTGCGTGCTCTGATGCGGGCCCCAGAGGTTCCACAACCCGCCGGCCGGATCGGGGAAACGGGTGGTGTTGGACCAGGTGCGCACCATCAGCGTGTCTTCCGGTCCGCCGCGCGTGTCCTCGACAAGGTTCAGCTTGCCGTTGAGACCCACGGCTTTCCACATCTCGATGATCGCCTGCGCGGCGGGCACGGTGTTGACGTAGTAATTGGGGTTGGTGTTGTAGTGGATCGGTGCCCCGTCATAGCCGGCCTCGGCCAAAAGCGCGCGCGCCCGCTCCGGGTCATAGACCAGGCCGTCGCGGCTCGGGTCGAATAGCGCACCGTATTCCGGGTATTGGTGCGACAGCGGCACCACCGTCTTGCCGGCCCAGAGCGCCTTGACCAGCAGCTCGCGGTCGATCGCCAGGTTCATCGCCTGGCGAATGCGCTTGTCGGCCAGCGTCGGGTGTTCGGTATTGTAGACCAGCACATGCGAGTTCGACAGGACAACCGACCGGGCCTCGACCGTGTCATAAGCGTTGATCTGGCCGATCTGATCCGGGCCGATGGTGGTGACGATGTCGAAATCGCCGGCCACAAGCCCGGCGATCCGCGCCGCTTCCTCCGGCACCTTCACAAAGGTCACCGAGGCGGCCTTGGGCGTGCCGCCGAAGTAATCGTCGAAAGCCACCAGACGGATCGACTGATCGGCCTTGTAGTCGTCGAGCATGAAGGGGCCGGTGCCGACCGGAAACTGCGGATAGCTGTCACCGGCATTGGCCTGCCAGTCCTTCTTGTTCACCACCCAGGCGGTCCAGGAGGCGAGCCGCTGTTCAAAGATCGGATCGGCGACTTTCAGGGAAAAGGTCACTTGCAGCGGGCCGGTGGCGTCGACACTCTCGATATTTCCGAAATAGCCGCGGCCGTTGGCCATGATCGATTCCGGGCCCGACAGCCGCTCGGCGGAAAAGGTAAAGGCCACGTCTTCGGCGGTCAGGGTTTCGCCGTTGTGGAATTTCACGCCGGCGCGCAGATCGAGCACCAGGGTGCGCGGATCGGTCCAGGCCCAGCTTTCGGCCAGCGCCGGTGTCAATTCGGCGCCGGAGCCATCCTCGGCCGAAAGGAAATCCCGGCGGATGACCGTATCGAAGATGTCATAGGTGATGCGCGTGCCGATATTGGACAGCTCCTTGGCGGGCTCCAGCGTCGGCGGCAGGTCGGGAACGGCAACGACGATATCGGGCCGGCTTTCGGCCTTGGCCGCAGACATGCCGAAGGTGGCGGCCAGTCCGATGCTGGCCGCTGCGAGGGCGGACAATAGTTTCAAGTGCTTGCTCCAGGTGAGATGCAGGATGAGCACCGCAATATGCCCGCTTTGGTGACGCCGGCACTACGGTTGCGTGACACTTGCATGAAGGCATGCGGCAGCCGGCCGGGAGGGCATCGGCCCGGCTACGGACCGGTCACTTCAACTGGCCGGCCGACGTCACGATCAGGTCACGGGCATGTTTCAGCCGCGCCGGGAGCGGGCGGCCGCGCCGGGCGGCCAGCCAGAGCGCGTGCCAGCGCCGTTGCGGCAACGGCACGACCTGGAGACGGTCCTTGCGCGCAAAGGCCTCGATCCCGCTGCGCGGCAAGAGCGTATAGCCGATGCCCTCGGCCACCGGAGCGGGGATCTGGCCGATCTGGTTCACATAGGCGCGGATCCGCATCCGGTCGGCGCCGGGATAGGCGCCGGGAAAGTTCAGGTTCAGAAGATCGTCGGCATAGGCATAGCCGTCGGGATGCGCGACAAAGCCACGCGCGTCGAGATCGGCGAAGCCGGGCACCCGGTCGGGCGCATCCGCCGGCAGCACAAGGCACAGCTCTTCGCGTCCGAGATGGCGGGCCTCGAGTCGGGCATGACCGGGATCGGCGCCGAGCACGCCAAGATCGAAACGCCCGTCGAGCAGACCCGCCAGAATATCCGCCTGTGGCGCCGCCTGAAGGTGGATCGCCAGACCGGGCGCGGCGCGCATCCACGGCAGCAGGACCGGATAGAGCAGCATCGCAAAACTGCCGGAACAGGCGATGCGCACCTCGCCGGCATCCCGGTCGTCGGTCTCGAGCGCAGCGCGCAGGTGTTTCTCTTCGTTGCGCCGCGCACGGCCAAGCGCAAACACCGCCTCGCCGGCGGCGGTGAGGGTAAAGCTCTTGCCCTCACGCGCAATCAGGCTCTGGCCCAGTTGCGCCTCGAGTTTGCGCAGATGCTGCGAGACGCCCGGCTGGGTCATGTTCAGCCGTTCCGCCGCGCGGGTGAAATGCCCGGTCTCGCAAAGCGTGGTGAAGGTGTCGAGCCAGGTGGCGTTCAGCATGAGAGGGCAAACGTTTTGTTATGATTTCCATTCAAACTGATAATTTCACATGCGGGCACCGGCTGTCTACTTCAAGCTCATCGCAACCGGATTGGAGTAATCGAATGTCACCGACCCCCCGCAGCTTTTCCCACATCGGCCTGTCGGTTCCCGACCTCGAGGCCGCCGTGAAGTTCTATTCCGAGGTTCTGGGTTTCTATGTCGTGATGCAGCCGTCCGAGGCCATCGAAGACGACAGCGCCATCGGCACCATGTGCACCGATGTCTTTGGCCCCGGCTGGGGCTCACTCAGGATCGCGCATCTTGCCACCGCCGACGGCATCGGCATCGAGATCTTCGAGTTCCCCGGCAATTACGCCCCCGACGAAAGCCTCGAACACCGGCGCCACGGCACCTTCCATTTCGCGATCCAGGACCCGGATGTCGAAGGCCTGCTGGAGCGGATCGTCGCCGCCGGTGGCCGTCAGCGCATGCCGGTCCGGGAGTATTTCCCCGGCAAGAAGCCCTATCGCATGGTCTATGTCGAAGACCCGTTCGGCATTGTCTTCGAGCTTTACAGCCACAGCTACGAGCTCACCTATTCCGCCGGCGCCTATGAATGACCGCCAGCCCAGACCCCGCCGCAGCGGCTTTTCCGGCGCGGCGGGGCAGGTTTGTCGCGGTATCGGGCTTATCCGGGTTGAACCGGCTTGAAGGCGATCACGTCGATTTCGACCTTGGCATCGACCATCAGCGGCGATTGCACCGTCGAACGGACCGGCGGATGATCGATGAAGTGCTTTTCGAACACCGCGTTGAAGGACGAGAAATCCCGGGCGTCGTCCAGCCAGCAATTGACCTTGATCACATCCTCGAGCCCGCATTCGGCCAGGGCCAGAACCTGCTTGATATTGGCCACGACCTGCTCGGTCTGGGCGACGATGCCGCCGGTGACGACCTCGCCATCGACGGTCGGCACCTGTCCCGAGACATAGACGAAATCCCCGGCCCTCACGGCCTTGGAAAAGGGGCGTTTCTGGCCGCCGGCCTGGGCGTCGGCGCCGTCGAACCGGATAAGGTGCGGGTGTGTCATGAAAGCATACCTGTTTGTGTGATCGTTTCGAAAAAGAGACGCGGCCGGCGCGTCACCAGACCTGGCCCCGCGCCGCCACCGGCGCCGGGCCTTCATGATGCTCGCCGCGGACCAGCTCGACCCGGTCCAGCATGTTGGTGACGACGCAGGCGTGATTGGGCACGATCCGCACCCGGTCGCCGACCGCGAGGCCGATGGTCGCGGCGCTGAGCGTGCCATGCTCTTCCGACAGCGCGGCAACCGTGATGTCGGGACGGCCCAGCACATGGCCAAAGCCCTCGAGCCCCAGCAGATCGGAGGTCAGCACCTTGGACCCCGCATCGATGATTGCCCGATCCGGCGCCGGAACCGAAACCACCGTGGCCAGTACCGCCAGCGCACAATCAGCCCAGTCGCAAAGCCCGCGCGCCTGCAAGGAGCGGTCGTTGTAGATGTAGGTGCCGATCCGGTATTCGGTGGCGGCGGGCACCTCTTGCGCCTGCCACATGCCCGGCGTGCCGCCGTTCGACACCACCTCGACGGTCAGGCCGCGCGCCTCGCAGAGCGTTCTGGCGCGGGTCAGCCAGTCCTGCACCTCGGCCTCGCGCCCGACCGGTGGATAGGTCATCAGCCCGCCAAAGCGCAGGCCGGGCAGGTCCGCAATTGCCGCCGCCAGCTCGGCCGCCGCCTCGGGCGTCTGCACGCCGCAGCGCCCTGCCCCGGTGTCGCATTCGACCAGCACCGGCAGCGGCGCGTCGGCATCGCAAAACGCCGCTGAAAGTCCCTCCGCGACTTGCGCATTGTCGCAGACCACAGAGAGCCGCACCCGGTCGGCCAGCTTGCGCAGCCGCGCAAGCTTTTCCGCGCCAAGGATATTGTAGGTCAGCAGCACATCCTCGACGCCGCCTTCGGCTATCATCGCCTCGGCTTCCGAGATCTTCTGACAAGTGATGCCAATGGCGCCGGCGGCGATCTGACGTTGGGCGAGGCGCGGCAGCTTGTGGGTTTTGATATGCGGGCGCAGCCGCAGGCCATGGCGATCGCAATGGGCCTGAAAGCGGTCGATGTTGGCCTCGGCGATATCGAGGTCGACCAGGACGGCGGGGGTGTCGATTTCTGGGAACGTCATTGCGCCTCCAATTCATGCGGGTTGTCGACGATCGGCCAGAGCGGCCGGGTCAGGCGGGTATAGGCGTTTTTGCGCGGGTCGTTCGGGTACGGCCCGTCCACCGCGGCATAGAGGATCTCGGCCGCTATCGGAGCAAAGGCGCCATGGAAATGGTTGGTCGACTTGACCACCAGGATCTTGCGGGCGGCGGTGTCGATGCCGAGGTTGCTGAACAGATCCGGCGAAAAGGCCTGCGCCCGGTTCGAGTTCAGCACGACCTCGATCCCCTGTACCTCGATCACCGCGCAATCGCCGAGCGGCACGACCGAGGTGCCGAAGCTCTGGACCGCATCCTTCTGCACGCGCTTGACGAGAACCTCGGCATCCACCGGATCGCCCGCCACCGAGGAGGTCTTGCCGCCAAAGCGCAGCGCCAGCCGGGCGCCCTCGCCCGCCGCATGGCAAAGCCGCACCGCCATCGGATCCCAGATCGTGCCAAAGGCTGCATCGGTCAGCCCCAGCGCCATCGCCTCGCGCAGCAGAATGGTGCTGTCGCCCGGCACGCCGCCGCCGGGATTGTCCCAGACGTCGGCGATCACCACCGGCCCTTCGGGCGCGGCGGCGGCGCGTTGCAGTGCCTCGCGGGCGGTCAGGAAATCGGGCCGGGCCGCACCGCGAAAGGAAAAGAGTTCCATCCCCAGATCACGCGCCAGCCGGGCGGCGGCGGCCGGGTCATTGTCGGTGATGACGATGAGCTTTGCGCCCAGATCGGGCGAGTCGCCCGCCATGAAGCCATGGATCACCGAAACCGACAGCGCCGCGCCGGAGGCCTCGAGCGCCTGCATCCGGTCGACGAAACCGCGCATCGGATCGCGGCTGGTGGGCAGGATATCCATCAGCCGCACGTCAAACACCGCCATCGCGGGGGCAATCTCGCCCCGCGCGGCGCGCAGGGTCAGATCGACACAGGCCTCGCCGGTTTCGACGAAATCGGTGTGCGGGAACTCCTTGAAAACAGTGATGATATTCGCGTTGTCCGTGCGTTTGGCGCTAAGGTGGCTGTGCGGGTCGAAACTGACGCCGATGGTGACATCAGGCCCGACGACCTCGCGCATGCTTTCGATCAGCACGCCCTCGCAATCGACGCAGTTTTCGGCGATCATCGCGCCGTGCAGCCCCAGTACCACCGCCTCGACAGGAAGCGCGGCGCGCAGCTGCGCCAGCACCTCTTCGCGCAACCGGTCCCATGTCGGCGCATTGACGATGCCGCCCGGCTCGGCCCAGGTCGCGGTGCCCTCGATCAGCTCGATCTCGCCGGCGGCTTCTCGCCGGCGCAGCGCCGGAAAGACCGCGCTGCACAGGGTCGGCGTCTCGGGATGCGCCCCCGGCGGAGCATAGAAGCTCTGGGCGAAATCGGTGAAGTCGGCCCGCAGCGGCGAGAAGGTATTGCATTCCGTCGCGACGGAGGCACAGAAAACACGCATATTGGGAAACCTATCTGCTTGGGGCCGGCGGCAGAGCGCCCCCGGCCCGCATTGTCGGGATCAGTCGAGGTAGGTGTTGCCGTTGGCGGCAGAGACCTCGGTCTTCAGAAGCTCGAGCAATTCGCCCGCCTTGGCGTCCAGGTTCTCGGCGACATGGGTCTCGAACACCGGCTGGGTCGCATCGGCCATGGCCTTGCGCTGCTCGGCGGTCAGGGCGGTCACCTCGATCTGGTCCATCAACCCGGCAAGACCACGATCCGAGGCTTCGATGATCCGGCTGATCCCACGGCTGGCGGTGACGCAATTCTGCGCCGCGTGGTGCAGCACATTCTGCTCTTCCTCGGTCAGCGCGTCATAGAAGGCGCGGTTGATCATGAAGGTATAGGGCGAGAACAGGTGGTTGGTCAGCGTCATGTACTTCTGCACTTCGGCAAACTTGGCAAATGAGATGATCGGCACCGGGTTCATCTGGCCGTCGATCACGCCGGTCTGCAGGCCGGAATAAACCTCACCCCAAGCCAGCGGATAGGCCTCGGCACCCAGCGACTGCATGATCTTCTGGTGCGACGGCAGGGTCATGGTGCGCACCCGCACGCCCTCGAAATCCGCCAGCTCGGCGATCGGGCGCTTGGAGTTGGTCACCGCAAAGAAGCCGCCGGTGTCGGGGAAGCCCAGAACCTTGACGTCGCCCAGCTCCGCCTCGATGTCGCGCGCCAGCGCCTCGCCGAAGGCACCGTCGAAAAGCTCGTAGGTCGAGGTGTTGTCGGAGAAGGCAAACGGCAGGTTCAGCACGTCGATGCGCGGGTAATAGCTGGCCAGCGCCCCGGTCGAGGTCAGAGTGGCCTGCAGGATGCCATCGCGGACCATCTGCACGTGTTCTGCGGCGGTGCCCAGTTGGTTGGAGCCAAAGACCTCCACATCGACGCTGCCGTTGGTGCCGGATTCGAGGATGTTGGAGAAGACGGCAGTACAGGCATGCGCCGGGTTCTCGAAGGGGTCGGCCTTGTTGTCATGGCCGAACTTGATTGTGCCACCGGCAAAGGCCGACGAGGCGGTCATCATACCGGCAAGCGCGGCACAGGTTGCGAGATGTTTCATTATTATCCTCCAGTTGTCATGAAACGGTTATTGGGCAAATCCCAGCAGGCGCGGCAGCCAGAGCGCTGCGTCCTCCCAGAAGGCGAAGATGAAGAGCACCGCGACCTCGGCGATCAGGAAGGGGAAGAGCTTGAGCGAGATCCGCTCGAGCTTTTCGCCCGTCACCGAGGACAACACAAAGAGACAGGCGCCCACCGGCGGCGTCATCAGCGATATGTTGAGCGCCAGCACGAAGATGATCCCGGCATGGATCGGCTCGAGCCCGACGTTTTCGGTCAGCGGCACCAGCACCGGCGCGAGGATGATCAGGATGGCGGTGATGTCCATCACCATGCCCACGACAAGCAGCAGGCCGATGATGATGGCGATCACGATATAGCGGTTGTCCGACAGGCTCAGCACGCCCTCGGCGATCATCTGCGGGATGCGCTCGAAGCTCATCCACCAGCCGAGGATGCCGGCGAAGGCGATGATCACGAAGATCACCCCGGTGATCCGCGCGGTGCGCACCAGCATGCCGTAGAAGCTGCGGAAGGTCAGCGTGCGATAGACGAAGATGCCGATGAAGAGCGCATAAGCCACGGCGATCGAGGCCGCCTCGGTGGGTGTCACCACGCCGCCCAGGATGCCGCCGAGGATGATGACGGGCATCGCCAGCGCCGTCAGCGACGACACGAAGGTCTGCCAGACCTCGCGCAGCGTGGCGCCGCGCAGCGCCTTGGGCAGGTTCTCGCGGTTGCCGCCGATGGCGATCACCGACATGCAGACCAGGCAGATCACCAGCCCCGGCAGGACGCCCGCGGCGAACAGCCCGGCAATCGACACGCCCATTAGCGAGCCATAGACAACCATCAGCCCCGAGGGCGGAATAGTTGGCCCGATGATCGACCCGGCGGCGGTCACGGCACAGGCATAGTCGCGCTTGTAGCCTTCCTTGACCATGGCCGGCACCAGCGTGCGGCCAAAGGCGGCGGCATCGGCCGTGGCCGAGCCGGTCAGCCCGGCAAAGAACACCGAGGCCAGCATGTTGGTATGCGCCAGCCCGCCCCGGAATCGGCCCACCAGCACCCGCGCCAGCTTGACCAGCCGGTCGGTGATGCCGGTGTCGTTCATCACCTCGCCCGCCAAGATAAAGAACGGCATGGCGAGAAAGGGAAAGATGTTGAGCCCGTTAAAGATCTTGGACGGGCCGATGGCGAGAAACTGGGTTCCGCCCATATCGATCAACCCGACGACACCTGCCAGGCCGATGGCAAAGCCGATCGGCATGCCAAACAGGATCAGAAAGACAAATGCTGCCAGCGCCCAGATCATACCGCGTCCTCCTCGAAGGTGGGTTCGCTGTGGGCGCCAAGATCGCGCAGAAGCACCAGCGCCATCTGAAGCGAGGCAATCGCCGCCGCCACCGGGATCGCCGCGAAATAGGGGCGCAAGCTGGTGCCAAAGATCATCGCCTGCCGGCTGGCGCCGCCATTGGCAAAGGGAATGCCGTACCAGAGCACGTAGAGAAAAAGCGCCAGCGCCAGCAAATCCATCGCGATCAGGCTGGCCCGACGCAGCACCTTGGGAAGCAGGTCGACAAAGGCCGTCAGCCCGATATGTTCGCGCCCGGCAATGCCGCAGGACACCGCCAGCATCGCCGCCCAGATCATCAGATAACGGGCAAATTCCTCGGGCCAGGGAAGCTGCCAGTGGAAATAGTAGCGATCGGCGACGCCCAGCCAGACGTCGAACACAAGCGCCAGCATGAGGCCCGCCACAATGGCCTCGACCACGGCGTTAATCCGCGCACTGACCTTTCCAGCCCAGGATTTCACAACGACCCCTCCCCGAATCCAGCTTGTAACTCAGGTACAGTTCTGCCGAAGCATCCGGGAAAAATCAAGCAATTTTGTTATTAAAGTACATATCTGGGCGGAAATCCCTGTCATCTATGTACTTTATTGTCATCCATATGTATCTAAGGTACGCAAACGGATGAAACGGTGACCCATGCCAAGCGATCGATCAGACCTGTCGTCCTCGTCGGAACTGCCGGTGCGCGGCCGCGCCAGGGTGGCCGATGTCATCTCGGAATTGCGCAAGCACGACGGCAATTTTGCCGCCCGGGAACAGAAGGTGGCGGATTTCGTCAAAGCCAATCTGAACACGGTCTCGGACATGACCATTGCCAAGGTTGCCGAAGCCGCCGATGTCAGCACGCCGACGGTGATCCGGTTTTGCCGGACGCTTGGCTGCGACGGATTTCGCGAGTTCAAGCTGCGCCTGGCCCAGAACCTGGCGGTGAGCCAACAATATCTTCAGCCCGCCATCGCCGCCGGCGACGACGGCCTGTCCGGCACCGCGCTCGACCGTGTGCTCGGCGCGCTTTATGCCACCCTCTCGGCCGCCCAGAGCCAGGTGGATCCGCAGCAGATCGCCGCGGCCGGCACGCTTCTGGCACACGCCCGGCAGGTGGTGTCGGCCGGCATCGGCGGCGGCTCCTCGATGCTTGCCACCGAGGCCGCCAACCGGCTTTTTCGCCTCGGCATCCCCAGCGCGTCGGTCAATGACAGCTACGTTTTGCAGATGCGGGCCGCGACCCTGGGCCCCGGTGACGTGATGCTGCTGTTTTCTTCCAGCGGTGAGGCCGACGCCGTGGTCGGCGCCGCCCGCGTGGCGCGCAGCTACGGCGCCGCCACCCTCGGCATCTCCCGGGCCGGCTCTCGCCTGGCCGACGCCTGCGAAACCGCAATCGGCCTCGACCTGCCGGAAGACAGCGACATCTTCAAACCGACGCCGTCGCGCTTTGCCTATCTGGCCATTCTCGACGCGCTGGCGCTGTCCGTGGCACATGAAAACGCCGACAAGACCCGCGAGAACCTGCGCCGCATCCGCGCCTCGCTTACCGCCTACCACGGCCGGACCGACCCGCAACCTCTGGGCGACTAACGCCGTTGCCGGCACCGCGACCGCCACCAGCGGAGCCTGGCGCCGGTCTCGCGCGAGACCGAAACTTGCGGTGGCGGCAGTTCGCTTTACCTCACTCCAGCATGAGCCGTTTGTGACCCTGCATCCCCTACAGCCCTTTAGAAATCCAGGTTCTCCACGCTCAGCGCGTTTTTCTGGATGAATTCGCGCCGTGGCTCCACGACGTCGCCCATCAGCTTGGTAAAGATGTCGTCGGCCTCGGCCACGTCATCGACCTTGACCTGCAACAAGGTCCGGGCGTCCGGATCGAGCGTGGTTTCCCAGAGCTGGTCGGGGTTCATCTCGCCCAGACCCTTGTAACGCTGAAGCGTGTTGCCCTTTTCGCCCTCTTCCAGGATCGCCTTCAAGAGATCGAGCGGACCGTGGATCACCTGATGACGATCCTTGCGGTGCAGGGTGGCCGCGCTGCCGTAGATTTCCTGGAGCGACTCGGTAAAGCTGCCGGTGCGGCGGGCCTCTCCCGAGCGCAGCATCGAGCCGTCAAGGGTGCGCACCTCTTCGACGCCGCGCAGAATGCGGGCCAGGCGGATGCCGTGATCCTGGGTGATCCTGCCGCGCCAGCCCATTTCGTATTCCAGCGCGATCAGATCGAGCCGCTGCGCCACCTTGTCGGCGACGCCCTGCAAATCGGCATCCACCGCGCCGGGCACGAAGGCACCGGCAATCGCCGCCTGTTCGAGAATGTGGCGCGGGTAATGCGTCGGGAAGGCGTCGAGCACGCGCTTGAGCTGGCGCGCCTCTTCGACCACCCGCAGAAGGTCCTGCCCGGTGATTTCCTCGCCGCCGGCGAGCTTCAGCACCGCGCCGTCAACCCCTTGATTCATCAGGTAATCATCCATTGCCGCCTGGTCCTTGAGATAAACCTCGGACTTGCCGCGGCTGACCTTGTAGAGCGGCGGCTGGGCGATATAGAGATAGCCGCCCTCGATCAGCTCGGGCATCTGCCGGTAGAAGAAGGTCAGAAGCAGGGTGCGGATGTGGGCGCCGTCTACGTCGGCGTCGGTCATGATGACGATCTTGTGGTAGCGCAGCTTGTCGATGTTGAACTCGTCCCGGCCGATGCCGGTGCCGAGCGCCATCACCAGGTTGCCGATCTCCTGGGACGAGAGCATGCGGTCGAACCGCGCGCGTTCCACGTTGAGGATCTTGCCCTTGAGCGGCAGGATCGCCTGGGTGCCCCGGTCGCGGCCGGTCTGGGCCGAGCCGCCGGCGCTGTCCCCCTCGACGAGAAAGAGCTCGGTCTTGGCCGGATCCTTTTCCGAGCAGTCCTTGAGCTTTCCGGCCAGGAAATTGACGTCCATCGCGGATTTTCGGCGGGTCAATTCCCGTGCCTTGCGGGCGGCCTCGCGCGCCATGGCGGCTTCGATGATCTTGCTGACGATCATCTTGGCTTCATTGGGGTTTTCCTCGAACCACTCCGACAGTTTCTCGCCGACAAGGTTCTCGACCGCAGGCCGCACCTCGGAGCTGACCAGCTTGTCCTTGGTCTGCGAGCTGAACTTGGGATCGGGCACCTTGACCGAGAGCACGCAGGTCAGCCCTTCGCGGGCGTCGTCGCCGGTAAAGTTGACCTTCTCGCGCTTGGCGATGCCGTTTTCCTGAGCGTATTTCTGGATCGTCCGGGTCAGCGCGCCGCGGAACCCCGCAAGGTGGGTGCCGCCGTCGCGCTGCGGGATGTTGTTGGTAAAGGGCAGCACCGTCTCATGGTAGCTGTCGTTCCACCACATCGCCACTTCGACGCCGATCTCGTCGCGTTCGCCCTGCACATAGATCGGCTCGGGCATCATCGCGTGCTTGTGGCGGTCGACATATTTGACGAATTCCTTGACCCCACCGTCATAGAACAGCTCGATGTGCAGCGGCTCGGCCGGACGATCATCCTCGAGGATGATCTTGACGCCGGAATTCAGGAAGGCGAGTTCGCGCAGGCGCTTTTCCAGCACATGGAAATCGTAGTCGAGGTTCGAGAAGGTGTCGGTCGAGGCGAGGAAACGCACCTCGGTGCCGCTTTCGCCCTCGGCATCGCCGGTGACGCGCAGATGCTCGGTGGTCTCGCCATGTTCGAACTTGGCGTAATGCACCTTGCCGTTGCGCCAGACCCGCAGCTCTAGCCAGACCGAGAGCGCGTTGACGACCGAAACGCCGACGCCGTGCAACCCGCCCGAGACCTTGTAGGAATTGCTGTCGAATTTGCCGCCGGCGTGAAGCTGGGTCATGATGACCTCGGCCGCCGAAACACCCTCTTCCTCGTGGATGTCGACCGGAATTCCGCGGCCGTTGTCACGCACCGAGACAGAGTTGTCCGCGTGGATTTTCACATGCACATAGTCGGCATGACCGGCCAGCGCCTCGTCGATGCCGTTGTCCACCACCTCGTAGACCATGTGATGCAGACCCGAGCCGTCGTCGGTGTCGCCGATGTACATGCCGGGACGTTTGCGGACAGCTTCTAAGCCTTTGAGAACCTTGATCGAATCCGCGCCATATTCGGGTGCGGGTTGTGCTTGCTCGGACATGCGATGCCTTCTTTTTCTCTCGCCCGGAATATATGCGCTTTTTGCGTATATGTCACGCAGATGCCACAAGATTTTGTGTGTCGGCCGGTCCCCGCCGCGGGCTCTCTCGGGCCGTGGGGGGAGGTCCCGGATCGGGCCCGGGACAGGGGCGACCGACGCACCACCGATGCCGCAGACCAGCCCCCGCCCCGGACCCGATCCGGGGCCGCCCCGCGCGCAATGGCACGCTTGGTCAGCCGGTGGCGATCGAGGAGGCGCCGCCCGTCTCGCTGACCTCGAAGCGCTGCGCCCGGGCACCCAGGTCGGCAAAAAGCTCCGGCCCGGTGCCGGTCATCCAGGCCTGGGCGCCAAGGGCGCAGATTTCATCATAAAGCGCGGCGCGGCGGGCGGCATCGAGATGGGCGGCGACCTCGTCGAGCAGAAGGATCGGCGGGCTGCCGATATCGCGCGCCAGCGCCCTTGCATTGGCGAGGATCAGCGAGATCAAAAGCGCCTTCTGCTCGCCGGTCGAACAATCGCGCGCCGGCACCCCCTTGGCGGCAAAGACGGCGTGCAGCTCGGCCCGGTGCGGCCCCACCATGGCGCGGCCGGTGGCCAGATCGCGAAACCGGCTCTCAGCCAGCGCGGCGCGCAATTCCGCCTCGCCGGCCGGCATCTCGCCTTCGGTGGCGGTCAGGTCAAGCTCGCTCACCGGAAAGGCGGTCTCGGTGCCCGCCTGGGCCTCGGCGATCCGCGCGAGCGCCGCCTGCCGGTTGGCATGGATCACCGCGCCGGCGCGGGCCATCTGCACCTCGAGCGCGGCATACCAATGGGCGTCGCGCACCTGATCCTTGAGCAGACGATTGCGCTCGCGCATCGCCTTTTCGTAATCCAGCACCGCCTGGGCATGGTCGGGAAAGAAGCTCAGCGTCATCCGGTCGAGGAACCGCCGCCGCCCATCGGCGCCTTCGATCCAGAGCCGGTCCATCGAGGGGATCAGCCAGAGAACGCGGGCAAATTTGCCCAAGGCGATCTGGCTGGCGGGCTTGCCGTCGATCCTGACCTGCCGGGCGCTGCCCTGTTCTGACAGGCTCTCGATTTCACGGGCGCGGGTGTCGGCCTCGAGCATGGCGGTGATCTTCCAGCCCAGCGCCTCGGGCCGGCGGGTCATCTCTTCGGCGCTGGCCCGGCGAAACCCGCGGCCCGGCGACATCAACGAGACGGCTTCGAGAATGTTGGTCTTGCCGGCGCCATTGGCGCCGTAAAGCGCGACGGGGCGGGCATCGGTCGTCATCTCCACGCGCTTGTGCGAGCGGAAATGCGAAAGTTTGAGGTGAGTCAGATGGGTCGGCATGACCTAGCCACGTAGCGCAAACCGCGCGATCGCCGCCGCAGACGGCCGGTCGGCGATGGCGCGGCGGCCTGCGGCCCAGATTCCGCGCCGGAAAGGCACTCAGACCCGCATCGGCATGACGACATAAACCGCGCTGGTGTCATTGCCTTCGCGCATCAGGGTCGGATCGCCGGCGGAATTAAACATGAAGACCGCGTTCTCGCGGTCCACCTGGCTGGCGATCTCCAGCAGGTATTTCGCGTTGAACCCGATCTCGAGCCGCTCATCGCCGTAGGCCACGGCCAGCTCTTCCTCGGCGGCGCCGCTGTCGGGCGCGTTCACCGAGAGCACCAGCCGATCCTCGTCCAGCGCCATCTTCACCGCCCGCGACCGCTCGGACGAAACCGTCGCCACCCGGTCGACCGCGCGGGCGAAATCGCTGGCATCGACTTCGAGCTTGCGGGTGTTGCCCTGCGGAATGACGCGGGTGTAATCGGGGAAGGTGCCGTCGATCACCTTGGACGTCAGCATGATGTCCGGCGTGGCAAAGCGCACCTTGGTCTCGGAGACCGAGACCGCGATTTCCATGTCGTCATCGTCCAGCAGCTTGCGCAGCTCGCCCACGGTCTTGCGCGGTACGATCACGCCGGGCATCTCGCCGGCGCCATCGGGCAGCGGGGCGTCGATCCGCGCCAGACGGTGGCCATCGGTGGCAACGCAGCGCAGCGCCTTGCCCTCTTCGCCATCCGCGACATGCATGTAGACGCCGTTCAGGTAATACCGCGTCTCTTCCGTGGAAATGGCGAATTTCGACTTGTCGAACAGCCGCCGCAGAACCGGCGCCGGGGCCGAGAAGTTGGACGAATATTCCGAGGTCGCCATCACCGGGAAATCCTCGCGCGGCAGCGTCGCCAGCGAGAAATTCGACCGTCCGGCCTCGACCGTCAGCCGGCCCGAGGCGCCTTCTTCGGCCAGAGTCACCAGCGCGCCATCGGGCAGCTTGCGAACGATCTCGTGCAGGGTGACGGCGGCAACGGTGGTGGCGCCGGCGCGTTCGACCTGGGCGGCGGCCTTGTCGACCACCTCGATATCAAGGTCGGTGGCGCGGAAGGACACGGTATCCCCCTCGGCTTCGATCAGGACATTGGCAAGGATCGGGATTGTGTTGCGGCGCTCGACAACCGATTGCGCCTGCGCGACGGCCTTGAGCAACGTGCCGCGTTCGATACTGATTTTCATACCCTGTCCCTCCGAAAGCCCGGGACCGGCACGTTAGCCGCATCCCCCCAGCGCTCCAAGCCCTTTTCGGGCAATTACGAGAGGTTTCCAATGGTTTGAGAGGGGCGTCAAGGGCACGACGGGCCAAGATCGCACTCGGCCCGCCAATCGTGCTTTCCCGCCTACGCTTCCAGCGTCCGGCGCAGCATCTCCAGGTCTTCGGCGATCTGGCCGTCCTGCACCTTGAGCTCTTCGATGCGCCGCACCCCGTGCATCACGGTGGTGTGGTCCCGCCCGCCAAAGCGGCGACCGATCTCGGGCAGCGAGCGGCTGGTCAGCTGCTTGCAGAGATACATCGCCACCTGACGCGGCCGCGCAAACACCCGCAGCCGCTTCGGCCCGATCAGCTCGGACATGCGGATGTTGTAATGCTCGGCCACCTGGCGCTGGATCTCCTCGATGGTGATCTTGCGTTCCGAGGCGCGCAGCACATCGGCCAGACAATCCTGCGTCAGCTCCATGGTGATCGGCCGGCCGACCAGCGAGGCAAAGGCGAAAAGCCGCGTCAGCGCGCCTTCGAGCACCCGCACGTTTGTCGAGATCCGGTGCGCGAGGAATTCGAGCACCTTCTCGTCGAGCTCCAGCTCGGGATATTGCAGCCGGTGGGTCGCCAGCTTGGAATGCAGGATGCCGAGGCGCAATTCGTAATCCGTCGGGTGCAGATCGACGACAAGACCGGATTGCAGGCGCGACTGGATGCGGTTCTCCATATCCTTGATCTCGCCCGGCGCGCGGTCGGCCGAAATGATGATCTGCTTGTTCTGATCGACCAGCGCGTTGAAGGTGTGAAAGAACTCCTCCTGGGTGCTGTCCTTGCCGGCGATGAACTGGACGTCATCCACCATCAGCACATCAACCGAGCGAAAGATCTGTTTGAAATCCATCATTTTGCGGTCGCGTAGCGCCTGGACGAAACGATACATGAACTGCTCGGCCGACAGGTAGAGCACGTTGAGATGCGGCGAGCGGCTTTTCAGCTCCCACGCGATGGCATGCATCAGGTGCGTCTTGCCGAGGCCCACGCCGCCATAGAGGAACAGCGGGTTGAATGTCACCTCGCCCCCCTCACCGACGCGCCGCGCCGCGGCATGCGCCAGCTCGTTCGGCTTGCCGACGACAAAGGTGTCGAAGGTGAACCGCTTGTCGAGAGGCGCGCTGGGCAGCAAGTCGGCCAGATCTGCGCGTGATGTCATCGACTGTGTCGCCTTGGTTTGTGTTTGTCCGGTCCGGTCGGGCGTGTTCGCTGCACGCGACACCGCCGGCATGCTGGCCTTGTTGGCCGGCACGTCAAACTCGATCCGGCGCACATCCGCCCCGGCATTGGTCATAGCATACAGCAGCAAATCCCCAAAATTGCGCTGAACGTAATTGCCTAGAAAACTGGTCGGCACATTGAAATGCGCCACCCCGTCCGTCACCCCTTCGAATTGTAGCGGCTCGATCCAATTGGTGAAGTTGTTTGCTCCAACGGTCTCGCGCAACTGCCCCTGTAGTGCTCCCCACTGGTCTTTTGTCATGTGTCCCTGCGTCCGTTCCCATGTACCCGGCGGCCTCGCGGCAACCGGCGCTAAAAAATATGACCGGTGGTCCCCATACCGGGCGGACCCGGCAACACCAGCCATCCTATAGAAACACCTTTCCCCTCCGGAGACCGATGGACTCCGAGATTCGGCCTGGCGACCTTGTGTTTCCGTCTTGGACATGGCTTCGAGCACAATGCTCTAATATGCTGTAAACACGGCCGTATCCGGCTCTTGTCCACATCAATTCAGTCGGTGCAAATCGACTGGCTTCGCCTGTCCCCCCAGTGCGAGCTGACTCGCAAGACCGAAACTAGCAACCTCGCACGTAGAGCGGCAACCGAAACTAAATGTTGACTCGGGTTGTGCATAAAAAGAATCCCCAGCCCTGTGCAACAATGCCACTATGCCCATTTCCGCCCATTGATATTGCACGAAAAAAGCGCCCCAATGGGGCGCTTCCCGTAACTTTACGTCACTTGAACGGCTTAGCCGATTGCGTTGACCCGTGCCGACAGACGCGACATTTTGCGCGACGCGGTGTTCTTGTGCATGACGCCTTTGGTCACGCCGCGCATCAGCTCGGGCTGGGCCGCGCGAAGTGCCTTGGTTGCCGCATCCTTGTCGCCCGAGGCGATCGCCTCTTCGACCTGGCGCAGATAGGTGCGGATGCGCGAACGGCGTGCCTTGTTGACGGCAAAGCGCTTTTCGTTCTGACGGGCGCGTTTCTTGGACTGGGGCGTATTGGCCATGTTGATCTTCCCTTTCGCGGGTCTGGTATGTCGATGTTACGCGATGCCAGACCGGCCCGGACCTGATGTCACCGGGGATGATTCTAGCCAGAGCGGGCTGCACGCGCATGTATGGCGGCGGGATATAGTGAACTTCGCCGCCTTTGCAAAGGCCAAAAGCGCAGTCGCTCAGGCCTTTGCCGCTTCCGGTCTATTTGTCGCGGAACTGCGCTTCGCGCTTTTCCTGAAAGGCCGCCATGCCCTCCTTCTGGTCTTCGCTGGCAAAGAGCGACTGGAACAGCCGCTTTTCGAACAGCAGACCTTCGGACAGCGAAACCTCTTCGGCGCGGTTCACCGCTTCCTTGGCGGCGACGGTGGCCAGCATGGATTTCTCGGCGATCTTCTGGGCCGCGCCCTGGGCCTCTTCCATCAGCTTCTTGGCCGGAACCACGCGGCTGACAAGCCCGGCGCGCTCGGCCTCTTCGGCATCCATGAAGCGCCCGGTCAGGTGCATGTCCATGGATTTGGACTTGCCCACCAGCCGGGTCAAACGCTGGGTGCCGCCAATGCCGGCAATCACGCCGAGGTTGATTTCGGGCTGGCCGAACTTGGCGGTGTCGGCGGCAATGATGAAATCGCACATCATCGCAAGCTCGCAGCCCCCGCCCAGCGCATAGCCCGCCACCGCCGCGATGATCGGCTTGCGGGTGGCGGTGATCGCCTGGTGCTCGGTCCAGAAATAATCCTCGGTAAACACGTCCACAAAGGATTTCTCCGACATTTCCTTGATGTCGGCGCCAGCGGCAAATGCCTTGCTCGAGCCGGTGAGGATGATGCAGCGCACCTTGTCGTTCGCCGATGCCTCGCCCAACGCCTTGCAGAGCTCGCGCAGCAACTGAGAGTTGAGAGCGTTGAGCGCGTCCGGCCGGTTCAGGGTGATGGTGGCAACGTGGTCGTCTACTTCGACGGTGATCGTCTCATAGGCCATGTCAGATGCTTTCCGTTGTTGCGGTCGATTTCACGTGCTTATCACTCTGAATGTGCGGTTCAACCTATCTTTGGCACACCGGACAATAGAAGCTCGAGCGGCCCGATTGCACGATCCGCGCCACGGTTCCGGCGCATTCGGGGGTGCGGCAGGGCTGTCCCTCGCGGCCGTAAACATCGAAGCTGTGCTGAAAATATCCAAGCTCGCCATCGGCTTGGCGGAAATCCTTGAGCGAGGAACCGCCAGCGGCAATCGCCTCTGTCAGCACGGCGCGGATTGCCGGCACCAGCCGCGCCGCCCGGACCGAAGAGAGGGCGCGCGCCTTGCGACGTGGCGATATTCCGGTGCGAAACAGCGCCTCGCAAACATAGATATTGCCCAATCCCGCGACGATCTTTTGATCTAGCAAGGCCGATTTGATCGGCGTATTGCGTGTTTTCAACGCCGCCACCAGGTAGGATTCGCTGAATTCATTGCCCAGAGGCTCCGGCCCCAGCTTCGCCAGGAGCGGATGCGCCTCGGCCCGGTCGGTCGCCATCAAATCCATCGCGCCGAACCGGCGCGGATCGTTGAAGGTGACACGCGCTCCGCCCGCCATGTCAAAGACCACATGGTCATGTTTTTCCGGCGCCGGGTGGTCATGCACGAACCGCCCCAGCGGATCGCCGGAAATCAGGATGCGCCCCGACATCCCCAGGTGAATCAGCAGCGTCTCGCCGCTGCCCAGATCGGCCAGGATGTATTTCGAGCGCCGCCGCAGCCGCAGAACAATCTGCCCTTGCAGCCGCTCGGCCATCCGTTCGGGGAACGGCCAGCGCAGATCCGGCCGGTTCACCGCCACCTGAGACATGGCGACACCCTCCATCACGGGGGCCAGGCCGCGACGAACCGTCTCGACTTCGGGCAATTCGGGCATTGGCGGGCCTTCCTTTCGGGGGGCCGCATTGTAACGGCCATTCAGCGCTCTATAAGAAAGCCGGAGACAATAAAACGGCAAGCCCCCATGAGTGACGACGCGCAGAAGACAACGCATTTCGGCTATCAGACCGTGCCCGAAGAGGAAAAGGCCGGCCGGGTGCAGGGCGTCTTCAATTCCGTGGCCTCGCGCTACGACGTGATGAACGACGCCATGTCGATGGGCATTCACCGGATCTGGAAGGATGCGATGATGGACTGGCTGGCGCCGCGCCCGGGGCAAAGGCTGCTCGACGTGGCCGGCGGGACCGGCGACATTTCCTTTCGCTTCCTGAAACGTGCGGGCCAGGGCCATGCCACCGTGCTCGACCTGACCGAACCGATGCTGATCGAAGGCCGCAAGCGTGCCGAAGCCGAACAGATGGCCGGCAGCCTCGACTGGGTGGTGGGCGACGCCATGGCCCTGCCCTTCCCCGACAATACCTTTGACGTCTATACCATCAGCTTCGGCATCCGTAACGTGACCCGGCCCGAAGAGGCGCTCTCCGAGGCCTATCGCGTGCTGCGCCCCGGCGGCCGGCTCATGGTGCTGGAATTCAGCCAGATTCCCAATCCCGGGCTGCAATGGGCTTATGACCGCTATTCCTTCAACGTCATTCCCGCCATGGGCCAGGCGATCGCCGGCGACCGCGACAGCTATCAATATCTGGTCGAATCGATCCGCCGCTTCCCGGATCAGGACACCTTTCTCGGGATGGTCCGCACCGCCGGTTTTGAACAGGCCAAGTATCGCAACCTGACGCTGGGCGTTGCCTGCCTGCATTCCGGCTGGAAGCTCTGATGCGCGGCCCGCACAATGTCCTGCGGCTGATCCGCACCGGCGCCACGCTGGAACGCACCGGCGCGATGAACGACGTGCTCGACGCGCTGGATGCGCCGCCGGCCTTGCGCGCTGCTGCAAAAACCCTGGGCTGGCCGTTCAAATGGCTGGGCTTTCGCGGCGACCCCAGCCTGCCGCCGGTGACCCGGGCGCTGACGGCAATGGGGCCGGCCTATATCAAGTTCGGCCAGATCCTCTCGACCCGGCCGGACGTAGTGGGCGACGATCTGGCGCAACAGCTGCGCGTCTTGCAGGACAAGCTGCCCCCCTTCACCGTCGAGGCCGCCCGCACCAGCATCACTCAGGCGCTGGGCCGCCCCGCCGACGAGATCTTTGCCGAGATCAGCCCGCCGGTCGCCGCCGCCTCGATTGCCCAGGTCCACAAGGCCCGGGTGCGCGAGACCGGCGAGACCGTGGCAGTCAAGGTGCTGCGCCCCGGCATCGAACGCGCCTTTCGCCAGGACATCGACGCCTTCTATTTCGCCGCCCGCGCCATCGAGCTGATATCGCCCTCGTCGCGGCGTCTGCGCCCGATGGAAGTGATCCGTCATTTCGAGGGCGTCGTGATGGGCGAGCTTGACCTGCGACTGGAAAGCGCCGCCGCCTCGGAATTCGCCGCCAACACCAAGGACGACGACGGCTTTCAGCTGCCCGAGATCAAATGGCACCTGTCGGATCGCCGGGTAATGACCATGGGCTGGGCCGAGGGTGTGCCGCTGGGCGACAACGCCGCGCTGGACGCCGCCGGGCATGACCGCGTGGCGCTCTCCGAGCGGGTCTTGCAGCTGTTTCTCAGCCACGCCCTGCGCGACGGTTTTTTCCATGCCGACATGCACCCCGGCAACCTCAAGGTCGCGCCGAGCGGCGATATCATCGCCTATGATTTCGGCATCATGGGCCATATCGATGAATACACCCGCCGGGTTTATGCCGAGATCCTCTTTGGCTTCATCCGCCGCGACTATCAGCGCGTCGCCAAAGTGCATTTCGAGGCCGGTTATGTCCCCGCCGACCGGGATGTGGATGAATTTGCCCGCGCCCTGCGCGCCGTCGGCGAACCCATTTTCGGCATGGATGCGACGCGCATTTCCATGGCCAAGCTGCTCTCGTACCTCTTTGAAGTGACGGAACGTTTCGGCATGGAGACTCGCACCGAGCTGATCCTGCTGCAACGCACGATGGTGGTGGTCGAAGGCGTGGCCCGCGCGCTGAACCCACGCATGAACATCTGGGAAGTCGCCCATCCGATTGTCGAGGATTACATCCGTGGCAGTCTCGGGCCGCGCGCCTTTGCCGGCGATCTCGCCCGCACCGCGCAGGTGCTGGCGCGGTTCGGGCCGCGACTGCCGGCGCTGGTGGAAAACGCGCTGCTCGCCGAGGCCGGGCGCAACACCGATCCCGCCCCCGACAAGGGCCGCAAGTCCCGGTGGGCCTATCTCGCGACCGGTCTTCTTGCCGGGTTCGCCACCGCCGCCGTGCTGCTGCCGCTGTTCTGAACGGCGGCGTCACGGCCCGGGCCGGGGCTTTCAGGTCCGAGCGGCTCGGTTTTGGCCCCCAAACGCAGAAACGGCGACCATCCGGGCCGCCGCATCAGGAATTCTCTGTAAAAAAAACTTAGTCGGTGCCCGACGAGCTGCCGCTGCCATTCGAGGCTGCTGCAATGATCACCAAGGTGGTCACGGCGCCAATAACGGCCAGTTCAGTGGTACCTTGAGTCGCAACAAAGGGATCTGCGGCCGTATCAGCTTGCTGAGCAACAGCAGGTGCAGCCGACGCAATAAAAGTAGCAGCTGCTGCTGCCATGGCAAATTTTTTCATAATGTTCTCCAGACATTCTTGGGTGAACACGCACCCCACGCGGAAAGAAGCTACTACGAAGGCCCTTTGGTTTCAAACCCGTTCATCGTGAAAATCCTGCGAAAATTCGCTGCCCCGCGCACCGCGTCTTTTGTGCAACAAATCGGCGTGACCCAAGGTTTTTTGTGTCGAGAATGCATCATGTGCCCAATTTCCGCTGCTCAAATACCGGTCAACTGGTGTAGCATTCACCCCAGAGCGCGAACTCCGGTGATGTTTTCCACGTCTACGGGGTATCCACCGTTGAGCACAAGCACAAGTTCTCCGTTGTTTATGCGGGCTTCCGTCACTTCCTGATAGCTCGAAACCGGTGTCTGACCGATTGATTCGGCCTGCGAAATGTTGTCCACCACAAAGTTGTAGTGGCCGGCCACAAACGGCGTGCCGCTGTCATCGACGCCGGCCCATTCAAAGGTGGTCTGTCCGGGCGTCAATGGCAGTCGCTGCACCAGAGTGTCCGTGTCGTCATAGACCTCGAGATAGCTCTCGTCAGCCAGATGCGACGGGGCCACCGAGAGGGCAATCGGCGTGCCGTCGAAATGGGCCGGCGCGTCAGAGCGCACCGCGCGACCGACCCAGTTCGCCATATCGCCCAGCCCACCGACCCCCAGAAGGGTGATCATGTTGCCCAACAGGTCGTTGGTGACAACCTGTTGCTCGACAGAGGAAAACGTCGCCAGTTGCGAGGCGAATTCGGTGGAATCCAGTGGGTTGAGCGGGTCCTGATTGCGCATCTGCGCGGTGAGCATTTGCAGGAACGTGTCAAAGTCGGAAGACAACGCACCTCTGCTCGAAGTGGTCGGCACCGGCGGCGCAACCTGCGCCGTGATCTGTGCCTGAGGGCTGGTGGCTGGGATCATCTCGCTCTCCTATACACGGATATCGAGGCGCGCGGCCGCGCCCTCGGTTTCAGGCCCGGGCGCGGCATCCTCCGCCTCGGCTGTTTCTGGCGAAACTTCCGGGTCACCCGCCGGGATGTCGGACCAGGGCTGGCGCTTGCTCTGACCGGAAGTGGAGAATTCGAAAGCGATTTCGCTGTATCCGAGGTCGCGGAAGGCGCGTTCGACGACGTCGATATGGCGCCGCATGAGATCATGGGTTTCGGGCCGTTCGGTGACAACCTGAAGCAGGATCTGCCCCTCCTGCCCGCGCATCCGCATCTGGACACGCCCGAGCTCTTCCGGTCGCAGGGTGATTTCGGTGAATTCGCCGGGCATGGCGCGCACGACCGGGGCCATCTGCTGGGCAATCTCACGCGCCATCGTCTGCGCGGCGTGGGCCGTCGGCGGCCCCTGCGACCGGCTCTGCCTGAGCAGGCTCTCCGCCTGTGGCACGCCCGGGCTCTCTAGCGCAAAACCGGCCGGGCTCACCAAGGCGGGCCGCTCGCCCGACGCCGCCACCTGTCTTGCCCCAGCCCTGACAATCCACTCGGCAAGCGGGCGGCCGGAGAGCTCACCGCGGTCCGTTGCGAGCCGGTCGCCGGGAGCTTCCGCTTCGTCCCCCCGATCGGGACCCCGATTTTGAAGGCCCGTCGACACATGGTCGGGCAAGGGGTCGGAACCGGTCGAGATCCCTGGGCGCGTGGCGTCCATCCGATCATGGCCTCGCGGCGCAGGCTCCCTCCGCTGGCGGTGGGTCGATACCTCCGGATCACCTGTGGTTACAGGCCTGCGAGCATCCTCGCCGGTTTCGTCTGGCCCGCTTAGGCCATTGCGGGGCGGAAAGGCAGCCGGATCGGCAGCTGACCTGGCGACAAACTTGTCGCCTGTCCCGGCACCGCCAGAGGAATTTGCCCAAGGAAGGCTTGCGACCGCACCGGACGCCCCGAACACCGGTGCCGAAGTTGGAACCTCCCGCCCGGCGCGACGCCCCGCCCGGCCAGGGTCAGGAAACTCGTGCGTCATCGGCTCGGTTTCAGCGGGCTGTTCGCGCGTTGGCCGGTCTGCTGAAATGGCGGCAAGCCGGGAGAGCCGGTCGCGAAAATGCACCTGCGCGCCTTCAGTCTGCACGTCACGCGGGATGGCCTTTGGGCGCGGGTGGTCCGGCTCGAAGAAGTATTCGTTTGCCGGAAAGCGAGCCCCCCCACCCCGGTTCGCCTCCGCTGCCTTGACCGGCGCCGCAGCCGGCTGCGGCATGTCGCCCGGCGGCCGCGAGATGGCGCCGCTCATCTCTGCACTTTTCCCGGCCGCTGTCGTCTTGCCCTCGGCGCCGGCCATCATTTCCGTCGAAGGCCGATCCCGCAGCCCGGCCAAATCTCGGGCAGAATTTGCGGACGGCGGTCCAGATGCCCCCTCCGATAGAGCAGAGCCCCCAATAGCCGCCACCATCGGAGATTTAACGCGCCGAAAATTCGACATATCTCCAGTGCTTTCCGGTACAGCCGGACGCATCGAACTCGAAAGTTTCACCTCGCTTGACCTGGCTTCGCTCGACGGGATCGTCAGCGCCGGAACGGCCGCGTGCCGTGGTGACACGCTCTGGGTGGAATTGCCGTAGCGCAAGTCAGGCACATCCGTCGCACCCCGCCCCGGGTTCGGCTTCGGTTCAGCGGTTGCCGCCGGAAAAAGAACCGCCGCCTTCTGTGAGGACGGATTGCGATGTCCGGGGCTGCCATCCGGCATTTCCGCGTCTTGAACCGACCGACTAGAACCCGCAGGCGGGACATGGGTGTTTTGGCGGCCTGCCGGCTGGTGCCATTGTTCCGGGAGGGATTTCGCCTCGGTGGGCTCGCGAGGCAGCCGGGACGGTGAAGCCTGTGCGGCGAGGCCCGAAGCCGCGCGCGCATCCTTCCGGGTCGGTTCAGAAATTATCGACGGGCGTTCCGATGGCATGGCGGTCATCTGCCTCGAGGCGCGCTCTGCGCCCATCGCCGTGTCCGTGAATGCGCGAGCCTCACCGGCGGCGCGCCGATCAGCCAATGCCGGTTGCGCCGCTGCGGGCTCCGGCCCAACCGAGCGTCCGGGCCAATTGTGCGGTGCCGGCTTGCCACTCGTCAGCGGCGCAATGCCAGAGGAATTCCTGGTTTCCACCGCGGCGGCGCGCACAATCATATCCGGCACGCTCCCGCGCGCGGAGCCCGTTTCCGAGGGATCGATTTTTCGGAAGGCACGATCCGCCTGATCGGGCTCTTTCCTCCAGTTCGAATCCGTCGGAGATTCCGAGTTTTTCTTTGACTTCTCAAATGCTTGTGGCGACATAGCCATCCGCGTATCTGCGTCCATGTCAGCGCCTTGACCCCGCGGTTTCGGCGTCGACTCGATCAGCTTGAGCAACTGTGCATCGGGCGCATCCCCGTCGCCGGACAGCAAGGCGGGCGGCTGTGTCGACAAGCCGTCGCCGCCACGGCGTGCAGCGATATTCCCATCGGCAAGGATATCGGCATCGGGTTGCACGGGCCGATCCGCAGGCAAAGGCCAGGACGACCCGCCGCTCTCCGCCTCGGGCACGGCGGGCAGGGGGGCCACCGTCTTGGCATCAGCCCTGTCCGCCGCGATTTCCCGGCCTTCCGGTGCAGGCCCGATCGTTTCGGGCGAGCTCACCTTGGCGGCAGGGGGCTGGGCCAATTCGGCGTCGGCCGCCTCCGGGGCGGTTTCATCCGAACCCTTCCGATCGGGCGCAGCCCCCGTTCCGCCAACGCCAGGAGCGGCTGCGGCGCCTTTCTCCTTGTCAGCAAAAGCGCTCCGGCCAGTCAGGAACATCTGGCTGAAGCTGACCGTCCGCTCCGCGCCCGGAGGGAGACCTTCGAGCTTCGGCACAGCGCGCAGAAACCCGAGGCCGCCGGAAATCGATTCAATTTGCATAAGGACTCCAGGAATTCTTCCCAACTCCAGCCTTTATCCGCGATGACGGTTACCAGTTCTTTACCGGTCCTGCGGCAAATTGGAAAAAACCGGAACAATTTGTGAGGACTGCCCAATGTCATTGTTGATTCAGCCAATTGGCCCACATGTGGCCCGGCAACCAGCCACCTCCGAAGAAGCAAGGCAAGTGGCGCATGAATTGGAAGTGACGTTTTTGGCGGAAATGTTGAAATCCGCCGGATTCGGCAGACAACCGGACAGTTTCAACGGTGGAATAGGAGAAGAACAATTCTCATCGTTTCTCGTTCGCGCGCAGGCGAATGCGATGGTCGAAGCCGGTGGATTGGGGCTGAGCGAAGCGTTCGTCAAAACGATGATCGAGGTCGAAAATGGCTGATCGCGACATAGCAATTCTGGACGAATTGAACGATCTTCTGGAGACCGAGCGGGCGGCGCTTCTCGCGGGCGACATTGATGCCGTGGGGCGCGTGCTCGACACCAAGGAGAAATTGCTGCGTGACCTGGCTGAATGCGCCGCCTCCGACACCGAAGGGCTTGACGAGATTCGCATCAAAATCACTCGTAATCAAGAACTTATTGAAAGCGCCATGAAGGGGATCGAGGCCGTCGCACAGAGATTCGCAGCGATTCGAAAGGTGCGCAGGTCGCTTGAGACCTATGACCGCTCCGGCCGGCGCAAGATGATCGATATATCCCCCGGAGGCCGGCTTGAAAAACGGGCCTGACCGTTTTTAGGCGAATCCTGCCAAACAATGAGGCACGCATTAGCAAACCCTTAGGACAACGGCTCCATGGTGGCGATGCACCCCTGATGGTGGCGCAATCAACGCGAAGTTCGTGCAGATTGCAAGTGTCAGAATGACAGAGATGCCGGGAGACCGGCTGTGGCATGAAATTGACGCAAAAGCGTCTCGCTTATGAGGATAATCTATGTCCAGTATTCTGACCAACTCCAGCGCAATGGTCGCGCTTCAAACCCTCAAGGGGATCAACAAAAGCCTTTCGGATGTGCAATCGGAAATTTCGACCGGTAAATCGGTGGCCAATGCCAAGGACAACGCCGCGATCTGGGCAATTTCCAAAGTCATGGAATCCGATGTGCAAGGCTTCAAGTCGATCGGCGAGAATCTCTCGCTGGGCCAATCGACCGTGGCTGTCGCGCGGAACGCTTCCGAGACCGTCACAGATCTTCTGACCGACATGAAGGATCTGATTGTCAGCGCCCAGGCGGACAATCTCGATCGCGGAACGCTTCAGGACGACGTCCAGGCCATCATCGGCCAGATCGAATCGGTGGTCGGCGCCGCGCAGTTCAACGGATTGAATCTGGTCAACGGCACGGCCGGCGCCTTCAACTCCAACGGCAATCTCGGCGCCGATGTGCTGTCGTCGCTGGACCGAGACAATTCCGGCGCGATCAGCGTGTCCAACATCGGCGTCGATGCTCAGAACCTGTCGACAGATACCGGCACGACGATCACGGCGGCCACCGCCGACACCGCATCGCTGGACGAAAACGGCGGCACCGACGACGATGTCCAGATCGCGCTCGGCTCGGCCTTCCTTGACACGAGCGGCGGCGCAACCGGCACGTCGGCGCTCAAGGCCTCTGACGCGGGTGTCGACAATGCGGTCACCACCGGCCTTGTCGCCGGCGATACCATGCGTCTGCAAATCGGCAATATCGAGGGCAGCTATGTCGTTCGGGAAGGCGACAATGCAAATGCCGTCCTGGCCGGTCTGAAAAACGGCATGCTGCAAGCCGGGCTCGATACCAACGACTTCTCGCTGACGCTCGGGGCGGGCACGCTCGATGTCGAGAACCTCACTTCCGAGACCGGCATCGGCGTCACGCTGACCCAGGAACGCGGCACCGGCGCCCTGGCGCAGCTGTCCAGCATGGATGTCTCGACCGAGGCCGGCGCGGAAACCGCGCTGGGCAATATCGAAGGCATGATCCAGGCGGCCACGTCAGCCGCGGCGGCCTTCGGCTCGGTCGAAAGCCGGATCGAGACCCAATCGGACTTCATCATGAACCTGGCCGATTCACTGACCTCGGGCATTGGCAGCCTGGTGGACGCCGACATGGAAGAGGCCTCGGCCCGCCTCCAGGCCCTTCAGGTGCAGCAGCAACTGGGTGTGCAGGCGCTTTCGATCGCCAATCAGGCGCCGCAGCAGCTCCTGTCGCTCTTCCGGTAACCGAGACGGACGGGGGCGAAGGCCGTCTTCGCCCCCCGACCGCCCGATGACAACAATTCATACTCCAGAAGGAAGGATGCGGCATGAACGCTCAGTCCATGGCCCACCGCGCCTATGCGCAATCCGCCGCCACGAAAACCGATCGCCGGGCCGAATACGAGACCATTGCCCGCACCACCCACGAATTGAAGGCCGCCGCCGAAAAGGCGACCTCGGATTTTCCCCGTCTTGCCGGCGCCCTGCACCGCAACAACAGGCTCTGGACCATCCTCGCCGCCGACGTCGCCGATCGCGACAACCCCCTGCCCCAGGATCTCAAGGCGCGGATCTTCTTTCTGTCGGAATTCACCAAGCGCCACAGTGCACAGGTGCTGGCCCGGAAAGCCACTGTCGTGCCGCTTCTGGAAATCAACACCGCGATCCTGCGCGGCTTGCGTCGCGGGAGCGCGAGAACATGACCGGGCTCGTTCTCAAACTCGGGCCCAAGGAACGAGTGCTGATCAATGGCGCGGTGATCGAAAACGGCGACCGGCGCAGCCGGCTCAACATCGTGACCCCAAACGCCAATATCCTGCGCCTGCGCGACGCCATTCATCCGGAAGAAGCGAATACGCCGGTGCGCCGGGTCTGTTTCGCCACGCAGCTTGTGCTGACCGGCGACGCCGAACCGGATGAAACCCGGTTGCAGCTGCTGCGGCGGATCGAGGAACTCAGCCAGATCCTCACCGATACCGACAGCCGCCGCCACTTGACCGCCGCGACCGATGCCCTGCTCGGCGATCAGTTCTACCAATGTCTCAAGTCGCTGCGCGCGCTTATCCCGCGCGAGGACCGAATTTTTGCCGCGGGGCACAGATGAGCTTTCAACCGATCCTTCCAGGCACCGGCCTCGTCGGCTGGAAGCTTCTGAGCCGGACGATGGAAACCCAGCAGGCCGCGCTCAACCGGTCGGCGGAGATCTCGCGCGACACCGCCTATTTCGCGGCCAATATCGCCAAGGTCGACACCGCCGAACAGCTGGTCGGCGATCGCCGCTTGTTGCGCGTGGCGCTGGGGGCCTACGGGCTTCAGGAGGATATCGACAACAGGTATTTCATTCAGAAAATCCTTGCCGACGGCACCCTGGCGCCGGATGCGCTGGCCAACAAGATGGCCGATGATCGCTATACCCAATTCGCCGAGGCTTTCGGTTTCGATCAGCCGCTCGGCCCCCACACCGCCGGTGCGGATTTTGCCAAAACCGTGGTGGAGAAATTCAACCGGGCCTCCTTCGAGGCGTCGGTGGGCGCGCAGGATGACAACCTGCGGATCGCGCTCTACGCCGACCGCGCGCTTCCCGAACTTGCCGCCGACACCGGCACCACCGAAAACGGCCGCTGGTACACGGTGATGGGCGTGCCTGCCCTGCGCAAAATCTTTGAAACCGCGCTCAACCTGCCGGACAGCTTCTCGCAGCTCGAACTCGACCGTCAGCTCGCCGTGTTCCGCGAAAAATCGCAGGCGCGGTTCGGCGTATCAGAGGTGGCGGATTTTGCCGATCCCGAGCTGCGGGAACGGCTGGTGGAACAATTTCTGCTGCAAGGCCAGCTTCAGGAGAGTGCCGCTCTTTCCGGCATGTCGGTGGCGCTGACCCTGCTTCGGAACATCCCGCAATAGGCCTGTCACGGGCGGGGCTGCGGCCGCGCGGCGGGCGGCCTGGCCAGCGGTTTCGATTTCGGGCGAAAGGCCTCGGCCTCCCGCAACACGACCTCCAGCCGCGCAAAGCTCTTGTCGATGCTGTCTTCTTGCTGCGCGATCAGCCCGTCGAGCTTGTCAAAGACCTGCACCGCCTGGTCGAGCACCGGATCGCCACCCGCGCTGTAAAGCCCGGCTTTGATCATGGTTTCCGAACCGTGGTAGGCACTGAGCAGTTTTCGGGCGAGGCCGATACGCGCGTTCTCGCGTTCGGTGGCGCACTCCGGCAGGCTGCGCGAGACCGAGCGTAGGACGTTGACAGCGGGAAACCGGCCGCGTTCGGCGATGGCCCGCTCCAGCACCACATGCCCGTCGAGCACCCCGCGCAGCACATCGGCCACCGGCTCGTTCATGTCGGACCCGGCGACCAGCACGGTATAGATCGCGGTGATATCGCCGCCGGTCTCCGGCCCCGGCCCGGCGCGTTCGCAGAGCGACATGATCATATGCGCCATCGAGGGCGGATAGCCGCGCAGCGCCGGCACCTCGCCGCCCGCCACGGCAACCTCTCGATGGGCGTCGGCCAGCCGGGTGATCGAATCGGTCAGAAGCAGCACCTGAAGGCCCTGATCGCGAAAATGCTCGGCAATCGCCATGGCCGCGGCGGGGCAGCGGCGGCGCACCAGCGGCGAGCGATCCGAGGTGGCGGCGACGACGACACTGCGCGCCATGCCTTCCGGCCCCATGACATCATCGACGAAATCGCGCAGCTCGCGGCCGCGCTCGCCGACCAGCGCGACCACCACGACATCGGCCTCCATCTTGCGGGCGAGATGGCCGAGCAGGCTGGTCTTGCCGACGCCCGAACCGGCAAACAACCCGATCCGCTGGCCGCGCACGATCGGCAGCATCGTGTTGAACAGCACCAACCCGGTATCGAGCCGCGCCCCCAGCCGCCGGCGACTGGCCGGATCGGGTGGCCGGGCGTGGATGGGCCGCAGCTCCGGCCCGCCATGCAGCGGGCGGCCATCGAGCGGTAGGCCGTAGGGGTCGATCACCCGGCCGATCCAGCCGGCATGCGGCGCGATCTGCGCCTCGGGCATGAGGAACACCTTGTCGCCCAGCGCCACCCCTTCAAGCGCGTCATCTGGCAGCATCATCACCCCGCCGGCCGCGATCTTGAGCACCTCGCCGCCCAGCGCCGCCCCGCGCGAACGCACCAGCCGCAGTTGATCGCCCATGCGCACATTCTGCCCGAGGCCCGCCACCATCAGATAGGTGCCGTCGACGCTGGCCACCCGGCCGAACGGCCGGACCGGCGTGAGCCCCGCAATCCTGTTTTTCAAACCTTCCAGCCGCGGCGTCTGCATCGTGCGCCTCCTTTATCTGCTGAAAACCATTTCTAAAGGAATCAGGGTTAAGCCTTGATTGAAGCCAATCGAGGGAGAAGCCCCGATGTTCGACAATCTCGAAGTCCTGCAAATGTCGCAGGCCATGGCCCGCCATGCCGGGGCCAGACAGGCGATTGCCGCGCGCAATCTCGCCCATGCGGATACCCCCGGCTACAAGGCCCGCGACCTGGTCGCCTTTCCGCAGCTTGTCCTGCAACAGCAGGCCCAGTTCGGGCTGCGCGCCACCCGCGACAGTCATCTCTCCGGCGCCCGCGCCGAAGGCGCCGCCGCGCCGGTGGAAGATCCGGGCGCGATCAGCGATCCCAACGGCAACTCGATCTCACTCGAAACCGAAATGCTGCGCGCGGTGGATATCCGCCGCCAGCATGACAAGGCGCTCGCCGTCTATCGCGCCTCGCTCAACATCCTGCGCTCGAGCCTTGGCCGCCAGTGACCCGGAGCCCTGACACATGACCGATTTTTCGTCCTCTTTCTCAGTTTCTGCCAGCGGGCTGAAAGCCCAGGCAGCGCGACTTCGCCATGTTTCGGAAAACATCGCGAATGCCGACACCCCCGGCTATCGGCGCAAAACCGTGCCGTTCGAAGAGATGCGCCAGAACGGCGACACGCGGGGCCAGGTGACCACCGGTCGCGTCAGGCTGGATCAGAACGATCTGGCCAAAATCTACGATCCCTCGCATCCGCTGGCCGATGACACCGGCCATTACGAGGGGTCGAACGTCAACCTGGTGATCGAGATTGCCGACGCCAGGGAAGCCCAGCGCAGCTACGAGGCCAACCTCAAGATGTTCGACCAGGCACGCCAGATGTCATCGAGCCTGATGGAGCTGTTGCGCAGATAACCCGATAGGAGACCCAGAATGGATGTCCGTTCAATCCTTGCCGCGCAGAAATACGCGGCCTCTCGCCCCGCGACCCAGCCGGACGCCCCCCCCCATTCGATGGGCGCGGCCTTTGCCGACACCGCCCGGGATTTCGCCCGGACGCTGCAAACCGCCGAGGAAACGGCCAAATCGGCTATGATCGGCGACGCCGATCCGCATGCGCTGGTGCAGGCCCTGGCGCAGTCCGAACTGGCGGTCGAAACCGTGGTGACGATGCGCAACAAGGTGGTCGAGGCCTATCAGGAAATCCTGCGGATGCCGGTCTGACCGATGGATGAGGCGGTTTTCTTTGACACCATGCGCCACGGGCTCTGGATTTCGGTAACCATGTCGCTGCCGATCCTGTCGGCGGCACTGGTGGCCGGGGTCACCATCGGTCTGTTTCAGGCGCTCACCTCGATCCAGGAGATGACGCTGACCTTCGTGCCGAAACTGGCCGCCATCGTCGCCGTCTTCTGGCTCTCGATGAGTTTCATGACCGAACGGCTCACCGCCTTTTTCCAAAGCTGGATCATCCCCCTGATTGTCGAGGTCTGACATGGAAAACGCCACCTATACCACGCTCACCCGCCAGGCCGGGCTGATGCGCGAGATGCAGGTCGTCGCCAACAATATCGCAAATGCCGCCACCACCGGCTTTCGTGCCGAGAACATGGTGTTCTCGGAACATGTGGTGCAGGTCGAAAACGGCCCCTCGATCTCGATGGCCAGCGGCAACATCGGCGCCGCCTCGGAATTGCAGGGCGCGCTGACGCCCACCGGCGGGCGGTTCGATTTTGCCATCGAGGGCAGCGGCTATTTCCTCGTCCAGACTCCCGCCGGCGAAAGGCTGACCCGGGCCGGCAACTTTTCGACGAACGGCCAGGGCGATCTTGTGACAAAGGAGGGCGATCCGGTGCTCGACGCCGGCGGTGCGCCGATCTTCGTGCCGCCGGACGCCACCGATCTGGCGATCGGCGGCGACGGCACGCTCAGCTCGAACGGCAGACCGCTGGCGCAACTCGGCGTGGTGCGCCCGGTCGAGGGCCAGGACCTGATCCGCGAGGATGGCGTGATGTTCCGCGCCGAGGCGGGCTTTGCACCGGTGGAAAACCCGCGCTTGTTGCAAGGGTTTCTCGAGAATTCCAACGTCGATCCGATCCGTCAGATCGCCCGGATGATCGCGGTTCAGCGCGCCTATGAAATGGGTCAGAGCTTTCTCGACGCCGAAAACGAACGCATCCGCACTGCGATGCAAACCTTCCTCAAATAGGAGGCCGCCATGCGTGCCCTGAAAATCGCCGCCACCGGCATGACCGCCCAGCAGATGCGGGTCGAGACCATTTCGCAGAACCTCGCCAACATGTCGACCACCGGCTACAACGCGCGGCGCGCCGAATTTGCCGATCTGCACTATCAGCAATACGCCCGCGCCGGCGCCGTCAGCGCCTCTGACGGCACGGTCCTGCCCACCGGGGTGCAGCTTGGCCTCGGGGTGCGTCCGGCGGCGGTGTCGGTGCAGCTCGAACAGGGCGCGCTCTCGGCCACCCGCGGCGATCTTGACGTGGCGATCGACGGCAAGGGCTATCTCGAGGTCACCCTGCCCTCGGGCCAGCCCGCCTATACCCGTGACGGCGGGTTGAAACGCTCGGCCGAGGGGCTGATCGTCACCTCGGACGGCTTTCCCGTGGTGCCCGATATCGTCATCCCGCAGGACGCACGCAGCATCTCGATCAATGCCGATGGCGAGGTCTATGCCTATTTCAACGACACCGTCGAGGCGCAGTTGCTGGGCCAGTTCACCCTGGCCGGTTTCACCAATGCCAAGGGGCTCGAGGCGATGGGCTCGAACCTCTTTCTCGAGACCGAGGCCTCCGGCCCGGCGATCACCTCGGCCCCGGGCCAGGACGGGTTGGGCATCCTGCGGCAGGGCTATCTCGAAGACAGTTCCGTCGACGCGGTGCGCGAGATTTCCGAGCTCATCGAGGCGCAGCGGGGCTACGAACTCAATGCCAAGGTGATTTCCGCCGCCGATCAGATGATGGGCGCGACGACGCAGGTGCGGTGATGCGGCTGCTCTGGGCGATCCTCTTGCTCTGTCTCGCCGGCGCCGCCTGGTCCGAAACGGTTGTGCCGGCCCGGACCCTGCGCGCCAATACCGTCATTGCGCCCGCCGACCTGGCGCTGCGCGGCGCCGATGTGCCGGGCGCGTTTTCCGATCCGGCCGCGCTCATCGGTCAGGAAACGCGCGTCACGCTTTATGCCGGTCGGCCGATCCGCCCCGGCGACATCGGCCCGCCCGCGCTGGTGACGCGCAACCAGATCGTCACCCTGCATTTCACCTCCGGCGGCCTGCGCATCCTTGCCGATGGCCGGGCGCTGGGCCGCGGCGGCGCGGGCGACCGGATTCGCGTGATGAACCTGTCGTCGCGCACCACGCTATTCGGCACCGTTCAGCCGGACGGCACCATCAACGTCAGTCAATGAGGCCCGAGACATGAGGAAAATGACCTGCGCCGCCGTGGCGATCTCGCTTGGCATGCTGCCGGGATGCGCCCGCCTCGATCACCTGGGCCGTGCGCCGACCTTCTCCGACACGCGGGAAACGCCCGAGCATTTCGCCATGCTGAGCCCGGGCCTGCCGGTCGAGACCGCCCGCGGGCGGGGGATGCCGGAGCCCTCGCTCTGGGATGGCGGCCAGGCCTCGCTGTTCGGCGACCGGCGCGCCGTCAAACGTGGCGATATCCTCACCGTGGTGATCGAGATCGACGAAAGCGCCGAAATCTCGAATTCCACCAACCGCGGGCGCAATGGCTCTGAATCGCTTGCGGTGCCACAGCTTCTCGGCCTGCCGCAGCGGCTCTCGGAAGACCTGCCGCCGGGCTTTACCCTGGACAATGCCGTCAACCTGAATTCCGCGTCCAGTTCCGGCGGCGACGGCTCGGTCAGGCGCAACGAAAAGCTCGAGCTGCGGATCGCCGCCACGGTGGTCGAGGTGCTGCCGAACGGCACCCTGTCGATCCAGGGGGTGCAGGAGGTGCGCGTCAATTTTGAACTGCGCGAGCTGATCGTCACCGGCTATGTCCGCCCCGAGGATATCTCGCGTCAGAACCAGATCACCTACGACAAGATCGCCTCGGCGCGAATTTCCTACGGCGGCCGGGGCCAGATCAGCGACGTGCAACAGCCCCGCATCGGCCAGCAAGTACTTGATGTCATTCTGCCATTCTGAGGTGTTCTCATGGGAAAGATCCTGCCAGTCCTGCTGGCCCTGATCGGCATTGGTGCCGGAGTCGGCGCCGGTGTCCTGCTTCGGCCCGCGCCCGGCCTCGCCGAGTTGGACAACCCCTGCGGCGAGATGGCACCGGCGCATGACCCGGCGCCGGACGAGACCACGCCGACCGCCGACGTCGAATACATCAAACTCAACAATCAGTTCATCGTGCCGGTGGTCAGCGAGGCCAGGGTCGCCTCGATGATGGTGATCGCGCTGAGCGTCGAGGTGCCGGAGGGCCGGTCGGAAGAGGTCTATTCCCGTGAACCCAAGCTGCGCGACGCCTTTCTCCAGGTGTTTTTCGATCACGCCAACCTGGGCGGCTTCACCGGCACCTTCACCAGCTCGCGCAATCTCGAAGTGCTGCGGCGGGCGTTGCGGGAAACCGCGCAAAGCCATTTCGGCGATCTGGTGCAGGACGTGCTGATCACCGATATCGCCCGCCAGGACGTCTGACCGCGGTCAATCGCCGGGCGTCTTCATCCACCGCCTGTGCATCTCCAGCTCCACCAGCCGTTCGGTCTCGCGCCGGGCGGCGTCCTCGCGGATGTCCTCGCGGGTTTGATCCGTCAGCGCCGCGAGCGCCGAGGTGCGGCCGAACGAGGCTCTGGCGCGGAGCTTGATCGCCTCTGTCACCGCCCGCTGATTGGCCAGCGCCATGAGCAACTCGCGCCGCCGCGCCTCGGCCCAGGTTTGCCAGAGCGCCGCACCGGTCTGGGCAAAGGCAACCGCCAGATCGCCGGTCAGCGCCTCGGACCGGCGCGCCTGCGAGGCCGCGATGGCATCAAGCGCCGCGGTCAGCCGGGCCTCTGCCGCCAAGGACTGCCGCAGGTCGGCCGCATCACGCTCGAACCGGGCCTCGGCCACCTTGTGCAAATCCGCCACATGCCTCATCTCCATGATCGGGCCTTTCGGCTCAGCGCATCGGCATAGCGGATGGCCACGGCCACCGCCGCGTAATGCTCGGGCAGGATCTGCGCGTCGAGCCGCACATGGGCGAAAAGCGCCCGCGCGGTTGGCGGATCGCTGAACACGGCAACCCCTTCTTCATAGGCGATCTCCTTGATCCGCAGGGCAATCTCGTCCACCCCCTTGGCCACGCAGACCGGCGCGCCGCCGGCGGTGCGGGCCCATTTCAATGCCACCGCGTAATGGCTCGGGTTGACGATCACCACATCGGCCTCGGGCACCTGTTTGAGCATCTGGTTGAAGGCGATCTCCTGCGCCTTGCTGCGCCGCGCCGATTTCAGATGCGGGTCGCCCTCGGCATCCTTGACCTCGTCCTTGATTTCCTTGTCCGACATCCGGTTCTTGGCCATGTGGCTGCGATACTGCCAGAGGTAATCAATTACCGCCATGGCCACCGCAATGGCCAGCACGATGGCCAAGAGCTGCGCCGCAAGCTCGAGCCAGAGAAGGATGGCGCGGACCGCGTTCATCTGCATGGCGCCGATGATCAGGTCGCTCTTGTTGCGCAGAAAACCGGTGAGGATCGCGGCATAGATCACCAGCTTCACCGCGCTCTTGAAGAACTCGAACAGCCCGTTCCAGCCGTATTTGTTCTTGAAATTGCGCAGAGGCGAGATCCGCGAGGCCTTGAATTCCAGCTTCTTGCCGGCAAACACCAGGCTGCGCTGGGCGATGATCGCTGTCAGCACGGTCAGGAACGGCACGGCGACCCAGGGCACAATGGCCAACGCCACGGCACCGATCAGCTTGCCGGCGAAGCGCGTGCCCTCGCCGGCAAAAACCCCGGGCGCAAGCCCCTGCGGCCGGGCCAGAAGCGGCGCCATGGCGTGGCCCAGCGCCGTCAGCGACGCGGCGCCGAAGACCGACGCGGCGATCAGAAAGCCGAAATACATCGCCGCCGTATTGACCTCGGAGGATTTGACCAGCTCGCCTTTCTTGCGCGCATCGTCGAGCTTCTTCGGCGTCGGGTCATGCGGTTTGTCGGCGGTTTCCGTCTCTGACGACATCAGCCGGCTCCAAGCGGATGGCTCAGGAACCGTGCCAGCGCCGCCTGCCAGAGGCCCAGCATGTAAGGCGCGCTGAGGGCCAGAAGCATGAGCCCGCCCAAGGTTATCACCGGCGCACCGACAAAAGAGACCATGAGCTGCGGCATCGCCTTGTTGATGACGCCGAGCGTCACGTTGTAGAGCATCGACAGGATCACAAAGGGCACCGCCAACCGGAAGGCCAGGACAAAGGTTTCGCTGACATGGCCGGCGATCCAGAGGGCCAAGTCGCCCGCCGCGGGGCGGGCGCCGATCGGCCAGACGTCATAGAACCCGGCCAAAGTGGCGAGAAGATGCAGATGCATCCCGCTGAGAAACATCAGCGCCAGCCCGCCCACCACCAGCACATGACCGATTGCCGGCATCGGCTCGACCCCGTCGGTGCCGAAAATCTGGCTGAGCGACGTGGATTGCGCGGCGATGGTGCCCGCGGTGTGCAGTGCAAGGATCATGAAGCGCAGCGCCAGGCCGATGGCGAGGCCGATGACCGTTTCGCTGGCCAGCAGCCCGACATCCGGGTCTGGCACCGGCACGGCGGGATCAAACAGCAGCACGGCAAAAAACCCGGCCAGCGAGATCGCGAGCGCCAGCCGGACCCGCAGCGGCAGGCTCCGGGTGCCGATACCGGGCATTACCGAGAGCACGGCGCCGATCCGGAAAAACACGATCGCGGCAAACCGCATCCCCTCGCCCAGCACATCAAAGAGCGCCTCGGGGCTCATGCGGCGACGGTGCCGACCAGCATCGGCTTGGCTTCGAGCCCGAGCTCTTCGAACGAAAGCACCGGCGTCTGAAACCCCTTGGCACGGGCGATCCGGCGCAGGAATCGCCGCCGCCGCGAAGAGGTGACGATCGAGGCGGCAAAGCCGCTTTCACTGCTCTGTTCGATCTGGTCGGCCATGGATTTGGTCAGCTTGGCAAAGACCTCCGGTGGCAGCGCCACATCGACCGTGTTCTGATCGGAGTCCACCTGATAGGTGGCAAAGATGTCCTCCCATTCCGGCGCCAGCTGAATCAGCGGCACCGTTCCGTCCGGCCGTTTGAGCCCGGCGACGATCTGAAAGCCCAGCCGCTGCCGCACATGTTCGCAGATCCCCTCGGGCTGATTGGAGAATTTGCGCGCCTCGCCAATGGCTTCGAGGATCACCGGCAGATTGCGGATCGAAACCTGTTCCTCCAGCAGATGTTTCAGCACCTGATGCAAAAGGTCCATCGGCACCCGGTCGGGGATCATCTCGTCGAACAGCTTGCGGTTGGCCTCGGCGCGGTCGGGCTCTGACAGGTTGACCATTTCGTCGAGCAGGCGGCGCAACGCCTTGTGCGTGAAAAGCCGGCTGAAATTGGTCTTGATGACCTCGAGCAGATGCGTCGCCAGCACCTCGTTCGGCGTGACGATGGTCAGCCCCCGAAGCGCCAGGTCCTCCTGCTCTTCCGGCTTGATCCAGCGCGCCGGCGCGCCATAGACCGGCTCATCGACGTCGCGGCCCGACGGCAGATCGGAGCCGCCCTGCGGGATCAGCGCCAGAACCAGATCGGGGTGCACCTGCGCCCGCGCCTGTTCGACGCCCTGGATGTGGATGATATAGCTGCCAGGGTCGGCGGTGACATTGTCGGTCAGGCGGATTTCCGGCAGGATCAGGCCAAAGGCGCTGGCGATATGGGTGCGCATGTTGGATATCCGCGCGTCGAGGCCGGACGCCGGATCGAGCACCATGTCCACCAGATCGCTGGCAAATTCGAGGTGGATATCGTCGAGCGCGAGGACATCGCCGATCGGTTTTGCCGGCGCGGCCTCGGGCGCTTCGGCGACCTCGGGCACTGCTCCGGCATCACTCTGTTTTCGGTAACGATGCAGGCCCAGCGCGATGAACAGCGCCGCCCCGAGCAGAAAGGGCGCCAGTGGCAGGCCCGGCATCAAAGCAAAGACCAGTTGCAGGATCCCCACCGCCATTAGAGCCGCGGGATGGCGGCCCAACTGCCCGAGTACCGCGATATCGGCGGCGCCGAGGTTGCCGCCCTTGGCCAGGAGCAGCGCCGAGCCGATCGACACGATCACCGCCGGGATCTGCGTCACCAGGCCGTCGCCCACCGTCAGGATGGCATAGGTCTGCAAGGCGGCGGTGAATTCCATGCCATGCGAGAGCACGCCGTTGGCCGTGCCGACCACAAGATTGAGCAGGGTGATCAGCAATCCGGCCACCGCGTCGCCCTTGACGAATTTCGACACACCGTCGAGCGAGCCGAGGAAGGTGGTCTCGCGCTGATCATGTTCGCGGCGCCGCTTGGCTGTCTCATGATCGATGGCACCGGCCGAAACGTCGGAATCGATCGCCAGCTGCTTGCCCGGCATGCCGTCGAGCGCAAAGCGCGCGCCGACCTCGGCCATGCGGGCGGCGCCCTTGGTGATGACCATGAAATTCACGATAAGGATGACACAAAATGTAACGATACCAATGACAAAATTGCCGCCCATGATAAAGCTGGCGAAGCCGTCGATGACATTTCCGGCGGCCTTTGTGCCGGTGTGACCCTCGCCGATGATCAGCTTGGTTGACGAAACATTGAGCGCCAGCCGCAGCATCAGCCCGGCCAGCAGGATGGTCGGAAATGAAGAGAACTCCAGCGGCTCGTCAATGAAAAGCACGATGACAAAGACCAGGATCGCCAGGGCGAAGGAAAATGACAGGCCGAGATCCAGCACGACGGCGGGTACCGGCAGGATCATCATCGCGACGATCCCGAGCAATCCGACCGCCAGAAGAACGGTGTGGTTGACCAGCATCGCGGCCAGCCCGCGGCCGGTATTTCCGCCAGTTTTCGCGGCCATTGTCATCGCGGCTCCGATCGGGGCGCCGCTGCCCGGCAAAGCTGTGTCATGGTTCGAGCCTCAGCAGGGGATCATCGAGCACTTGGGCCACCGTCTCGGCCAGGGAGGCTGATGCCTCGGTCAGAGCGCTGGCGCGCTGCAAACTCAGCTCCGGCCCGCTCAGCGCTTCGGTGCCGTCCGGTTCGGGCTGCCAGGCGAGCAAAGGGTCCACCGGGTCTTCGCGACCCAGGCGCAGGGCCGCCTGCTTGGCCTCGGCGAACCTCCCGGCGCCGAGCAGGGCGGCGTGGCGGGCTTCGGCGGTTTCCCGGTCGGCGGTGTCGGACGGCGCAAAGAGCACCGCATCGGGAATGCCGACATCGCCGTGATACCGCGCGCCCAGCGCCTCGGCGAGAAGCGCACGGTCGATCGGTTCGCCCCCCACGATCAGCCGCGCCGCAGGCCCGGGAAAGCGATTCTCATAAAGCCGCGCCGCCACGGCCTGGCGCACCTCTCTCGGGGCGGTGGCGGCCAGATCGGGCTTGGCCAGGACGACGCGGAGGAAGGTCACGGTATCCGCCTTGCCGGCCAGTTCGCGGAAAAACTGCGCGGTGACAGAGGCTTCCGCCTCCGCGTCCAGGGCCTTTGTGCCGAGGATAAGCAAGGCGGCGGCGAAATCGCCCTTGGAGATCAGCGAAAAGGCCTCTGCCTTGCGCAGCATGCTTCCGGCCACGCCATGGCGTTGCTCTTCGGCGTGGCTGGCCACGAGCTGGGCCAGGCCGTCCGGCACCGGTTCACCGGCCTCGATCTGGCGATCCACCAGAAGCGCGCTGGCGCGGGCGGCCTCTTCGCCGTTGGAGGCGGCGATTTCGATGAGGATGACCTCCTGCTCCGAAGACGCCTCGGCCAGCAGCACATCGGCCATTGTCTTGCCCGCCGCACTGCCCGACCGGTCGAGGATCCGGGCAATCATGTTGGCCGGATCCTTGCGGCCGGCATCAATCAGGTGGGCGATCATCCGCGGCCCGATGACTTTCAGCAAGGGGCGCGGCAGGGATTCGGCGGCGCGGGCGATCCGCCAGGCATCCGCCTCGCCCATCGGCGTGCGGGCCGCGGCAAGCAGCGGCCAGATGGCATTCACGTCGGAACAATCGCGATACGGCTCGAACGTGCGGCGCGGCAGGCTGTCCGGCGCTTCGATCAGCCGCGCGACCTGAGACAGGAAACCGGCGCCCTCCTCGGGCCGGTCGATCATGCCGAGGATTTGCCGCGCCTCGGACCCGAGACCCTGCGAGAGATGCAACTGGGCCAGTTCAACCGCCACCGCAGGATCAAGCATGAGCTGTTCGGTAAACAGCACGGCGGACAGCGCGGCCTTTTCCTTGAAAAATCGCACCTTGCCGCCGAACCGGCCCAGCGGCGCCGCGACCAGGCCGGCACAGACAGCGCGGCGCGGTTTCGTCAGGGCCGGTGCCCCTGCCGCCGTGCCCGGTACGGCGATGTTCGGCAGGTCGATGTCGCGCAAATCCGGGCCAGGTGCGGCCACGCTGGCAAGGCGCGGTGCGTCGGGGTCTCCAAGATCGAGGATCTGCCGCGTCGTCCGCCCCGCCAACGCCTCGGCGAATTGCGACACGCCGCTTGTCGAATAGCTCTGCCGCGCCACCAGCGGGGCGCGCAACCTGTCGCGAAGCGCCGCCGGCGGGGCGGCCGGGGACGGCGCTGGCATCTGCGCCGCGACAGGCGTTCCGACGGCATCGGCGACATCGATGATCAGCAATCGCGGCGGCTCGAAAGCCGAGGTCACCTGACAATCGCAGTTCAACGTCACGGTGAGCCGGTTGCCGCCGGGCTGCGAGAGGCCGGAGACCCGCGTTTTCGGGATCAGGTCGAACACCGTGCCGACATCGAACCGATGGTCGTCCTCTCCCGCCAAGTCCAGCGTCAGGCTGCGCCCATCGACCTGCAAATCATAACCCGTGCCTTCCGGCAGATAGGCAACCAGCCGGCTGAAATCGGCGTGTTCGCCGGATTTCACCGTCACGGTGGCCGCCTGCACCATGCCGGCGCTCAGGACCGACAGGGCGATAATCCCGGCGCGCCTCATGCCGCATCCTGCTTGAGGGATTTCAAAGCCTCTTCGAGATCGTTGAAATCGGGCCGAATATGCGTCGGCGTGTTCTGCCGCCCGACCTCGATGCAGATATTCGTCGGATGGGCATGCAGGTTGGCAACCAGAACCTCGCGAATGAGCTGATGGAAATGCGCATCGTCCTCGACCACCGTCTTGACCCGAGCGGCAAAGGGGCCGACGAGACCATAGGCCAGGAACACGCCGAGAAAGGTGCCGACAAGCGCGCCGCCGATCATCTTGCCCAGTACCTCGGGCGGCTGATCGATCGACCCCATGGTCTTGATCACGCCAAGCACCGCGGCGACGATTCCCAGCGCCGGCAGCCCGTCGGCGATGGTCTGAAGCGCGTGGCTGGAATGCAGCTTGTGATGCAGGCTGGCCTCCATGCGCTTTTCCAGCACCTCTTCCACCTGGTGCGGATCGTCGTAATTCATCGTCGCCGCCCGCAGGGTGTCGCAGATCAGGTCGACCGATTCCTTGTCGGCCTGGATCTTGGGGTATTTCGAGAAGATCGCGCTTTCGCCGGGGGCTTCGATATGTTCCTCCAGCGCCACCGGGTTCTGCTTTGCGATGCGGATCAGCTCGAACAGCAGGCAGAGCAGATCGCGGTAATCCTCCTGCTTCCATTTCGGGCCCTTGAACACCTTGCCGACATCCTTGAGCGTATGTTTGGCGCCGGCACCATCATTGCCGATCAGAAAGGCGCCGAGCGCGGCGCCGCCGATCATGATCATTTCGAACGGCAGCGACTTGAGGATGATGGCAAGCTTGCCGCCCGCCAGCAGGTAGCCGCCAAAGACCATGACGAAGACCACTGCGATACCCACGAATCCGATCATCGATGCACCTGTTGTTTGCCTGTCCCCGGAATCGCACGGAAACCTAAAGAAACCGTTCGCTCATTCCCGGGGCACCTCGGCATTTCGTCCGGCCAGCACGACGCTGACCAGATAGGCCGTCTCGGGTGACAGCCCGGTCATGATCCCGGCCGCGGCCTCGGGGCGCATGCGGCCGAGAAAACCGGCGGCGAAATCCGGGTCCATCGTCTCGAAAAGCGCGGCGGCATCCTTGGGCTTCATGTTCTCATAAACCGAGGTGAGGCGCGTCAGGTCGGATTCGGCGGCCTCGTCGGCCAGGGCGATCGTCGCGCGCAGCGCCGCTTCCGAGGCCCTGAGTTCGGCCAGCTTTTCCTGGATCCGCGCATCCGCGACCTGAAGCGCCCGCATCCGCATGGTCATCCGCTCCTCGCGCATGCGCAGCCGGTCCTCGCGTGTCTCCATCGCCTCGAGCAGCGGCACCAGATCGGGATCGCTGACACATTGCTGCGGCGCGGCCAGGGGCGCCGGCATCGGCAGGCTCTCGGCCAGCGCCTCCGGGCTGGCCTCGCGGGCAATGGCCTCGGTCGCCTGAAGCCCGACCCGCAGGAGCGCGGAGCCCAGAAGCAACACGGCGATGATCGCCAGGGTGCCGCGGCCGAGGCGACGGCCACGCTTGCGGTCCTGTGTCATCTACTGCGCCCTCCCGGCATCGCGCGAGTGGCGCGAAAAGACCGGCGCTGGCGGCGCGTCCTCGGCCTCCTGGCACGGGGCCTGTGGCGGCTGATCGGGAATGTCGTGCATCGAGGCCACCAGCAATTCGAGCTTGCGCGAGACGGTTTCCGCCCGGCCGGTCAGATCTTCGAGCGAACGGCTGGAGCCCTGGGCGGCCGATTGCGCCGCCTGCAACGTCCGGGTCAGATCATCGACCTGCGCCGAAAGCACGGCCACGGCGCCGCCGACCCCGGTCTCCAGATCGTTGAACCGGCTCAGCCGCCGCGCCAGCACATAGCAATAGACCCCGGCGCCCAGCGCCCCGGCAACCAGAAGTACATCGGCAATCATTTCCACCATGTCGCCCCCGTCAATTGACCACAAATTCCATCACCAGCAGGTTGCTCACCCGCTCGTCGCCCAGCACCAGCTGCGCCCGCCGCAACAGATGCGAACGAAACCGCAGAAGCGCCGTCGGCTCTTCGAGATCGGCCACCTCGACGGCACGCAGATAGCTGTTGAACACATCCACCACCCGCGGCAGCAAGAGCTCGACATCGGATTGCGCGGCCGTTGGCACCTCGAGCTGGGCGGTAAACCGCAGGTGCCTGGTCCCGCCCCCAGGCAGGGAAATCACCATCGGTTCGAGCGGCACAAAGGCGACATCCGGCAGCAGCGCGGACGCCTTTGGTTTGGTCTCGGCCGCCTCGGCATGGGGCGCGTCGGATGGCGCGGCGAGAATCATCCCGGTTTGGACCGCAAAGAACCCGCCGCCGCCGCCGGCCAATGCCAGAACCACGCCAAGGATCAACGGCAGCTTGGATTTCTTCCTGACCGGCCGTTCTTCGATTTCCGCGTCCGACATGGGCCACCTCAATACTCGGTTTCCCGATCTATAACCTCAGAGGAACTAACCGATTGTTAAGGCTGATCGGCGAAACCGGAGGGGCAATGTCGTGCAGAAGGCCGACCCGACGGAGGATTCAGTGGATCAATTCGCCAAGACCTGGGCAGCGCTGAACATGCAAAGAAAGATCGCCGCTCTGGCGGCCGGTCTGGGCATGTTCGCGGCTGTGTTCTTCATGAGCCGCATGGCCGCCACGCCGAATATGGCGCTGCTGTATGCCGGCCTCGAAAACGGTGCGGCGGGCGAGGTGGTGCGCGCGCTCGAACAGCGTGGGCTGGAGTATGAAATTCGCGGCGGATCGATATTCGTGCCGTCCAATCAACGCGATGAGCTGCGGCTGACCCTGGCCAGCGAAGGCCTTCCCGCCAACAGCACCAAGGGCTACGAACTGCTCGACCAACTCAGCGGTTTCGGCACCACCTCGCAGATGTTCGATGCCGCCTATTGGCGCGCCAAGGAGGGCGAACTGGCGCGCACCATCCTGTCGAGCCCCGGGGTCTCGGCCGCGCGGGTGCATATCGCCAATGGCGCCACCAACCCGTTCCGCCGGGAGGGCGAAAGCTCGGCTTCGGTCTTTCTCACCACCGCCGGCGGCGCCCTGTCACCGCAACAGGCCAAATCCCTGAAATATCTGGTGTCATCCGCCGTGCCGGGGCTCGCTCCGGAAAGGGTGTCGGTGATCGACAGCACCGGCGGCCTGATCGCGGCCAGCGAGGAGGACGCGCCGGCCTCGGTTGGCGATGAACGCTCGGCCACGCTGCGCGACGCGGTCACCCGGCTGGTCGAGGCGCGGGTGGGGGTCGGAAATGCGGTGGTCGAGGTCAGCGTCGACACGGTGACCGACAGCGAATCGATCCGCGAGCGCCGGATCGATCCCGGCAGCCGTGTCGCCATCAGCACCGACACCGAGGAACGGTCGAACACCGCGCAAGAGGCCGGCGGCGGCGATGTCACCGTGGCCTCCAACCTGCCCGCCGGCGAGGGCGGCGGTAGCGGCGAATCGCAATCCCAGGGCAATGAGACGCGCGAGCGGGTGAACTACGAGGTGTCGCAGACCGAACGCGAGGTGATCCGCGCACCCGGCGCGATCAAGCGGCTGACGGTGGCAGTCCTGGTCAATGGCACCCGCACGCCGGATGGCAGCGGCGCCGAGACATTCACCCCCCTTCCCGAGCGGGAAATCGAGGCGCTGCAAGAGCTTGTGGCCTCGGCCGTTGGCTTTGACGCGGCCCGCGGCGACGCGATCACCATCCGCTCGATGGCCTTCGAGCCGGTCTCGGAAATCGGCACCGCGGCCGCCCCCGGCCTGTTGGCGCAGCTGCCATTCAATCTCGGCACGCTGGTGCAGATGGCGGTGCTCGGCGTCGTGGCGCTGATCCTCGGGCTCTTCGTGCTGCGGCCAATCTTCCGCAATCCTCCGCCGCCCGACAGGCTGGCGCTGCCGCCGCGCGACGGAGCCGCCCCGGCCCACGCCACGCCGGCCACGCCCGAGGCCGCCACGCCGCTCGACGGCGAGATCGACGATGGCCAGGGCGGCTTCATCTCGCTGACGCCGACGCGGGCCGCGCCCGAGGCGCCGGCACCCGGTGCCGAACCGGCCCCGCCGCCGGCCGACCCCGTCGAACGCCTGCGGGGCCTGATCGGCGAACGCCAGGAAGAAACCGTCGAGATCCTCCGCGGCTGGCTTGACGACACCGGGGAGAAAGCCTGATGTCCCTCCTGCATCTGCTGGAAGATTTCGGCGGCGCCCGGGGCGCGGCCGGCGGCCATCCCGCCCCGAACGACGAAGAGCTCGAGACCCGCCGGCTTGCCGCCTTCGAAGAGGGCTACCAGGCCGGCTGGGACGATGCGCTGCATGCCCATACCCAGGACAGGATGCGCCTCACCTCCGATCTGGCGCAGAACCTGCTGGACATGTCCTTCACCTACAACGAGGCCTACACCCACCTCTTCCGCGAGTTGCGGCCGCTCCTGGTCGAGATCGTCGACAAGCTGCTGCCGCGAATGCTGCGCCATTCGATCGGGCCGCGCATCGTCGAGGAACTTCAGGCCGCCGCGACCGACACGCTGCGCGGCGAGGCGCATATCCTCGTCAATCCCGATGTGGCCAAAACGGTCGCGGCGCTGGTGGCACAGGATGGCGCCTTTCCGGTGTCGATCCGGGGCGATGCCGCGCTGGCCGAGGGGCAGGCGCAGCTTTCGCTGCCGGATCGCGAGATCGAAATCAATCTCGACCAGATGATCGCCGAGATTTCCTCGGCGCTCGAGGCATTCACCCACGATCTTCAGAAGGAAGACCCGGATGACCGAAAACACGCCGTTTGACGCGGGCCAGAGCCCGTTTACCAGCGTTCCGATCGAAATCACCATTTGCGTTGGCAAGGCCCGGCCGACGGTGCGCGATCTGCTTCGGCTCGGCCCCGATTCGGTTCTGACGCTCGACAAGCGGATCGATGACCCGGTCGAGCTTTACGTCGGCACCCGGCTGATCGCCCGGGGCGAGCTTGTCGAAGCCGGCGATGACGCCCCCGGCCAGCTGGCCGTGCGGCTCACCGAGGTCGCCGATCTCCGGGACAATCTGGATCAGGGCTGATGGCTGCCGGCAGAACCGCCGTATGCGGCATCCTGCTTGCCGCCGGGCTTGCCCTGGCGGGCGGCGGCGCCGAGGCGCAGGAATTCTCGCTCGATCTTGGCGAAGGCGAGTCGCTCACGCTGCGCTCGGTCCAGTTGATCCTGGTGATCACCGTGCTCAGCCTGGCCCCGGCCATTGCCATCACGGTCACCTGTTTTCCCTTCATCGTCACGGTGTTGTCGATCCTGCGGCAGGCGCTTGGGCTGCAACAGGCGCCGCCGAACATGCTGATCGTCACCCTGGCGCTGTTTCTGACCTATTACGTGATGGACCCGGTGTTTACCGCCGCCTGGCAGGACGGCATCCAGCCGATGCTGGAAAACGCCCTGCCCATCGAAGAAGGCTTCGTCCGCACGCTCGCGCCGTTCCGTGGCTTCATGGCCGCACGGCTCGACCCCGAGACTTTTGACGCCATGGCCGCGCTGCGCGCCGATGTGGCGGCGGATCAGGTCTCTCCCGAAGCTCCGCTCAGCGTGCTGGTGCCGAGCTTTCTGCTCTCGGAGGTCTCGCGCGCCTTTCAGATCGGATTCCTGATCTTTCTGCCCTTCCTGATCATCGATCTGGTAGTCGCCGCAATCCTGATGTCGATGGGCATGATGATGGTGCCCCCCGCTATCGTTTCACTGCCGTTCAAGCTGGCCTTTTTCGTGGTCGCCGACGGCTGGGCACTGGTTACCAGCAGTCTGGTCCGGGGCTATCTGGGATAGCGCCCATGACCCGACCCTGGTCGAACCTGGCCAAACCTCGGAGCCATGCTCGCCTGCCCGGCCACCTGTCCCTGCGCCGGGCGTGGCAACGCGCGCCGGCCTGCCGGCCGCGGCGCGAGCACCGCAGGCGGTCCGAATTACTGCCGCGGGGCCGCGCTCAGCGCACGATGAATTCCGCATGCAGCGCGCCGGCCGCCTTGATCGCCTTGAGGATATCGATCATGTCCCGCGGCGCGACGCCCAGCGCATTGAGCCCGGCCACGACCTCGGACAGCGAGGTTCCGTCAGGCACCTCGGCCAGGTTGATCCCCGCTTCCTCTTCGATCGCGGCGCGCGTGCGCGGCACGACAACCGTATCGCCGTCGGAAAAGGGGTTCGGCTGCACCGCGACCGGCGCCTCTTCGATCCGCAGGGTCAGATTGCCCTGAGACACCGCGACCCGGGAAATGCGCACATCCTCGCCCATGACAATCGTGCCCGAGCGCTGATCGACGACCACCCGCGCCTTGCGCTCGGGTTCGACAAGAATGTTCTCGATGCGCCCGAGGGCATGCGCCGGCGAGGCCATGAGGGTCGCGATGATATCGAGCCGAACGGTGCCGGAATCGAGCATCACCGCCACCTGGCGGCCAAAGGCCCGGTTGATCGCCGTCTCGATCCGGCCGGCGGTGGTGAAATCCGGCTCCCGCAGGGCCAGCCGCAGGACATCGAGTGACGACAGGTCGAAATCCACCTCGCGTTCGATCCGGGCGCCGGCCGGGATCACGCCGGCGGTGGGCACGCCGAATGTCACCTGGGCGGCATCACCTTCCGCCTTGGCGCCACCGGAGATCACCGTGCCCTGGGCCACGGCATAGATCTCGCCGTCGGCGGCATTAAGCGGCGTCATGATCAGCGTCCCGCCCAACAGGCTCTTGGCATCGCCGATGGCAGAGACGGTGACATCGATCATGCTGCCCGAACGGGCAAAGGGCGGCAGGGTCGCCGTGACAAAGACGGCGGCGACATTCTTGGGGCGGAATTGCTCGCCGGTCACATTGACGCCGAGCCGTTCGAGAATATTGCTCATGATCTCTTCTGTGAACGGCGCATTCCGCAGCCCGTCGCCAGAGCCGTCTAGGCCCACCACAAGGCCATAGCCCACCAGATCGTTGCCACGGACGCCGTCGAATTCCACCAGATCCTTGATCCGGATCGGATTGGCGCCGGCGACGGCCGGGGCGATCAGGGCGACAAGAAGCAGAAGCCAGGTTCGCAGCATCGGGCTCATCTCATGTAGTCCAGCAGGCTCATGCGTGCGGCGCGCACGGTGACGGCGTAAAGCGTTTCGATCTGGCTCTGCACCGCTTCGAACCGCGTCGCCGTTTCGTATGGGTCGACCGAGAGCAGCGTATTGCGCGCCAGTTCCAGCGTCAGCCCGGCCGCCTCGTTGCGCGCCCTGCCGTCCTCGATGCGGGCCTGGACGACGCCCAGCCCGGCAATCACATCGAGCACCCCGGGCCGCGCCGCGATCAGCTGCGCACCGGCGCTCTCGATCATCTGCACCTGAACATCCTCGGCAAAACCCAGACTTTCATCGGCGGCAAGCGCAGCCATGGCGGTGGCTTTCAGCGTATCGCGAAACGCCGGATCGTCGGCCCGGACCGACAGGCCGAGGCGCAGATCTTCGGAGAGTTGCAGCGGCGTGCCATCGCGCGTCGCACCGAGGTAGCCGCTTGTTTCAAAGCCGCCGCCGCTGCCGAACCAGCTGTCGAACGCGGCCTCCACGCCGGCAAGCGTGCTCGTGCCGGCAAGCGCGCCGCGCAGCGCGGCAAGCATCTCCTCCGGCGCGGCGAGCGCGGCACTGTCGTAAGCGGCCCCGGAAAACAGCGCGCGACCGGCGCTTCGGCTGTTGAGCTGGCCGACCAGGGCACCAAGAGCCTGTTCGGCATCAGCGGACGCGATGCGCAGATCGAGAGGGGAACCGGCCTGTGCCGCGAGCATCAGCCCGGCGGAAAGATCGGCGGAATGATCCCGCACGGCGCCCAGCGCGGCCTGCATCGTGGCGGTCATCGTGTCACTCTCGGCGATCGCGGATCTGTAGCTCTCGAGCATCGAGAGACCGCGCTCGATATCGCTCAGATGGGCATAATCGCCGCGCAGATGGTTGCGGGTGCCCGCCACCCGGCCGGTGGTCAGCTCGGTTTGCAGCCGCATCGATTCCGATTGCAGCCCGGCCTGACGATGACGCAAGACAAAGCCCCGCGACAGGTCGCCAATCGGTGTCAGTGTCATCAGGTCGCCCCCAGCAATACTTCGATCATCTCATCCACCGTCCTCAGCACCTGGGCATTGGCGGCATAGGCCTTTTCGATCTGCATGAGCTTTTGCAGCTCGGTGTCGGTATCGACGCCGCTCCTCAGCTTCTGCTCTGTCAGTTCGGCGCTGCGGGCGGCGGCATAGCTCAGCCGGTCCTCATTGCCGGTCAGATCCGCGGCCACCCCGGACAGAAGCGTCGCGGTCAACGACGCCGCCGTGCCGGACAGGCCGATCTGGCTGCCGGAGGCGACGGGTCTGGCCTCGGCCAGGCGATCGATCATCGACAGCAAAACCGTGCCATCGCCGGAATTTCCCGGCGCCGCCGCCTGAAGCCCGTCGCGCAGGCGCCAGCTTGCGCCGCCGGCCTCCGGGTCGACTTGAGGATTGAGCGCGATGCGGCGGGCAAGGCCGGTTTCATTCACCGGATCAAAGGCCTGGCCGGCATCGGTGAACAGCCCGGCCTCGCCGGCGCCGAGCGTCGGATCAAGCCCGCTGTCCTGGAACCTGTCGACCAGGTTGCGGGCGAGTGCATCGATCTCGGTCTGATATCCGGGCAGGGTCTCGTCGCGCAGGTCGAAGAGCGCCGCAAGGCTGCCGCCCCCGATCCGGCTGGCCGCGCCCGAGGCCGGGATGTCAAATCCGTCGACGCTGAGGCCGGACAGGCCGCCGTTCGCCAAGGTTCTGAATTCGGTGACCGCATTGGTTGCGGAAAAGTCGATCCCCGCCGCCACGCCGTCGAGCAGCACGGTGCCGGTGGTGGACACAAGCGCCACGGCGCCATTGTCGCGCGGGAAGACCCGCAGCGGCACGATTTCAGAGATCTTGTCGATGCCATCCTGGCGCAGATCGTGCAGCGACTGGCTGGGCGCGCCGCTGGCTTCGGCGCTGATGATCCGGCTGTTGAGGTCGGCCAGCCTGGCGAGATGCGCGTTGAGGTCCGTGACGGTCTGGCCGATCTTGCCGTCGATCTCGGTGCGCAGCGCCTGAAGCTCCGACGATGTGGCCCGCAGCGCGCCAGCCACCGCGCCGGCCGACGAGACCGCGGCATCGAGCCGGATGGAGAGATCGGGCCGCGCCGCCGCCGAGACCAGCGCGGCCTCGAACCGGGTCATCAGATCCGCGAGCGAGCCGGGGGTTTCCGGCGCGCCAGAGACCTGCTCCACCCGGGCGAGATAGCCGTTGCCGGTGCTCAGTTCCGCCGTGCTGGCCCGGGCCCGGCGCCATTCGCCCAGCAGCGTCGGATCGACCGACCGGGTGACCCCGACCACCCCGACCCCGCCAGCGGCGCCGCTGGCTCGCACCGAGATTTCGAGATCGCGCGTGGCATAGGCCGCGTTGGTGGCATTGGCCAGGTTGGACGAGACAATCTCGGCCGCCAGCGACGACACACGCAAACCCGACAGGGCGTTGGACAGGGATCCAGAGAAGGACATGGCTCACCTCGGTTCCGGCGACAGCGCCTTAGCGTTTGATATTGGTGGTTTCCTGAAGCATCTCATCCACCGTCTGGATGACCTTGGCATTCGACGAATAGGCCCGCTGGGTCTGGATCATCGAAGTCAGCTCGGTCGCCACATCGGTGGTGGATTCCTCCCGCGAAAACGACTTGATGTCGCCTGTCGGGCCTTCACCGGAGTCCCAGAGAAAGAACGAGCCGCTTTCCGGCGAGACGCGATAGGTCTGCTGGTCGAGCGCCTGCAAGCCATTTGGGTTGGGCATGTCGACCAGCGGGATCTGATAGAGCAGCTGGGTCACGCCACTGTCGAACAAGGCATGGACATAGCCGTTCTCATCGACTTCGACCGAGTTCATGTTGCCCACCGGCGAGCCGTCCTTGGTGATCGAGATCGGCGCGAAACTGTCGGAGAGCTGCGACAGGCCGCGGGTGTCGCCGACAGCGCCGATGTTGATGTCGATCGGGCCACCCGCGACCGTCACCGGGATCACCCCGGTCACCGGATCATAGGCGCCGCCGGAAATATCGACGACCGAGGCGATGGTGCCGCCGGTCTGGCGGCTGTTGTCGAAGGTGATGGTATATTCACCGACAACCGCGCCGGCCTGGGCGGAATCCGACATCACCACTGTCCATTCGTTCGACGCGCCGCTGGCCGGCACCGTCGGGGTGAAGGTGATGTTGATGCTCTGCGACGTGCCGAGGTTGTCGTAATATTCGACCGAGAGACTGTAGGGATCGCCATTGGCACCGGTCAGCGTGGCAGTGGCCGGCAGGTTGAGATTCATGTCGACCTGGGTTGTCGGGTCGCCGGTCAGGTTCTGGGAAAACTGGATCGGCTCGAGCCCGTCAGCGGTATCGCGCGAAAACGAGGGGATGGTGCCGTCGACGCTGGCCGGCCAGCCCATCACCACCAGGCCGGAGGGCGTGCTGAGATAACCGTCCTCGTCCAGCCGGAACGAACCTGTGGTGGTGAGCAGCATCTCGGCGTCGGGGCCATTGGTGCGCACGTCGCTGCCGGTGGCCACCGGCAGCATGCCCCGCCCCCGCACGGCAAGATCGGTCGGGTTCGACGTGGTGATCAGCGAGCCGCTCTGATCGATCAGCCGCTGCGTGCTGGTCCGCACGCCGCCGGCGGTATATGAGCGCGAGGATTGCGTCAGCACCAGCGAATGAAACTCGGTATCGACCCGTTTGTACCCATAGGTCGAGGAGTTGGCGATATTGTCGGATATGCCGGCAAGTCGCGTGGCATTCGCGGCCAACCCCGCCACACCGGCATTGAGGGAAGAAGAGATCGTCATGGACACGCCTTTCTGCTGCATCGATTGCTTGACGCAACAGATAGACGCCTCCGGCTTAACAGCGCGCTAACAGCTAAAATCCTACGGGCTTTGCTGCCTGAGAAAGATCACCTCGAGCCGGCTGTTGCGCAGTGCCAGCGGATTGTCATCGACGCGGTCGCGGTCGGCGTGGCCGGTCACCCGCGCCACATCTCCGGGCGGAAGCCCTTCGAATTCCAGCATGTTGCGAAACAACTGCGCGCGCTGGACCGAGCGGTCCCAGGCCAGGTTCCGGCGCAGCACGATGGGGCTGGTCGGCACATGGCCCTCGATCGCCAGCGGGTTGTCCACCGTCCTTGCCGCCTCGGCCAGGGCATCGGCCAGCACCGCCAGAACCTCGGTCGGATTGCCAAACGCGTCGAACAAGCGGCTGTCAGGCAGCTCGAAAAGCTCGAGCACCAGGCCCTCGTCGGTGGTCTTCATCACGACGTGCCTGAGCGCGTTTTCGGCCACCATGCTTTCGCCGCCCCTTCCGTAAAGCGCCTCCTTGATGGTGTTGACCTGCGCTTCGAAAGCCGTGTCGCCGGCGTTCTCGCCAGAGGGATCGATGCCGGTGTCGCCGCGCGCCTTGTCGCCATTCGTCGGATGTTTGTTCGAGGCGCCGGTGCCGTTCTGTGGCAGGGTCTCTTCCGAGAACACGCTGTCGCCGCCAAAGGCGCCGCTGCCGCCGCCCGACACCCGGTTGATCGGAATGGTCGGCGCAAAGTAATCCGCCAGCCCCTTGCGTTGTTTTTCCGTTGTCGCGTTCAACAGCCACATCAAAAGGAAAAATGCCATCATCGCGGTCACGAAATCCGCGTAGGCGACCTTCCAGGCACCGCCATGGTGCCCGTCCCCGCCAACAACCTTTTTCCTTTTGATGATGACCGGCGCGACGTTTCCGTCAGCACTCATGGTCTCACCACCCTGTTTCACCCGGGGACAGGAATAGCAGAGCAGGTGTTACCGCTGACTTAACGTCTACAATTCGCGGGGTTTGCCGGCGCCGGGGCGCAAGCGTTCGTATTTTGTCACAACCGCCAGCAATCGCCCCTGCCCTCATGGACTTGCGGGCCATTGCCGCCTATCACGAAGGCAAGACTATTGGGACGGGGCGATTTCATGCCAAATTCGTTGAAAGCCACCCTGCGGGGAAGCGTCGCCGCGACGCTGGCGGGCCTGACGGCGCTTGCCGCACCCACCGCCACCGCCGAGGGCATTCCATCCTACAACCTCTACGGCCTGCCCGGCCTGATCGACATGCCGACCGCGCGGGTCGCGCCCGATGCCACGCTCTCGACGACGATCGGTGGCGGCGGCACACAGGGCCGTGGGACACTCAGCTTTCAGATCACGCCGCGGCTGTCGGGTTCGTTCCGCTATTCGCGGATCTCGGATTTCTCGGCCGCCGGCTCGGTCGACGGGGTGTTCTATGACCGCAGCTTCGACCTGCGCTACCAGCTTCTCGACGAGGGCGATCTCCTGCCCGGCGTCGTTGTCGGGCTTCAGGATTTCATCGGCACCGGGCTTTACGGCGGCGAATATCTGGTGGCCACCAAGGAAATCATCCCCGGTCTCGATGTGACCGGCGGCGTCGGCTGGGGCCGCCTCGGCTCTCGCAACCCCTTTGCCGAAACCGGCAATCGGCCCGAAGAGCTGCTGGGCGAAGGCGGGCTGCCAACCTATGACCGGTGGTTCCGGGGCGATGTGGCGGGTTTTGCCGGGATGAGCTACGCGCTGACCGAGCGGCTGGCCTTTTCGGCGGAATATTCCTCGGACACCTACGAAAGCGAGCGAATCCGGGGCGAGCATGACGACGATTCGCCGTGGAATTTCGGCGTCGACTACCGTTTTGACAATGGCGCGCAGCTCTCGCTCTACCATCTTTATGGCAATACCATCGGCGCGCAGGTCACCGTCCACACCAATCCCAAGGACGCCGCCGTTCCCGGTGGCGCCGAAAGCGCGCCTGTCCCGGTGTCACCACGTGCGCCCGGGGCCGCCAGCGATTTGGGCTGGGTCACCGCCGACACCTCGGACTATCGCAGCGCGCTCAATACCGCGATGACGAATGACGGCCTCGTGCTCGAGGGGCTCAAGCTCGAGCCGCGCCGCGCCGTGGTCCGCCTGCGCAACCCGCGGTATGGCCAGGTTCCGCAGGCCATCGGACGCACCGCCCGCGCCATGACCCGGGTGTTGCCCGCCTCGATCGAGAGTTTCGTGATCGTGCCGGTCGTCAACGGCATGGCGCTGTCCGCGGTCACCCTCCAGCGTTCGGATCTCGAGGCGCTGGAACACCGCGACAACGCCGAAATCCTGGCCCGCACCGCCATTTCTGACGGGTTCGGCCGGGCGCCCTCGGCGTTTGATGACGAATATCCGCGCTTTGGCTGGGCGATCTCGCCATATACCGAGTTCTCGTTCTTCGACCCCGAGAGCCCGCTGCGCGGCGATTTCGGGGTGCGTGCCAAGGCCAGCTATCGGCCCACCGCCAACCTGGTGCTTTCGGGCTCGGTCACCAAGCGCCTGGCGGGCAACCTCACCGACATCGATCGTCAGGACGACGATGCGCTGCCGCTGGTGCGGACGGAAAAGGCCCGCTACGCCAAGGAAGGCGACCCGGCGATCGAGCAGCTGACGCTGGCGCACTACGGCCGCGTCGCGCCCAACGTCTACAGCCGCGTCACCGCCGGCTATCTCGAAGACATGTATGCCGGGGTCTCCGGCGAGATGCTGTGGAAACCGGTCGACAGCCGTCTCGCCCTGGGCGTCGAGCTGAACTACGTCAAACCGCGCGATTTCGATCAGCTCTTCGGCCTGCGCTCGTCCGAGACCCGCACCGGCACGATCCCCGATTTCAACGGCCATGTCTCGGCCTACTACGATTTCGGCAACGGCTTTCACGGCCAGCTTGACGTCGGCAGCTATCTGGCCGGCGATCTGGGCGCCACCGTCACCCTTGACCGCGAGTTCGTGAACGGCTGGCGCGTCGGCGCCTATGCCACGGTGACGGACACGAAGTTCGAAGATTTCGGCGAAGGTTCCTTCGACAAGGGCATCCGCATCACCATTCCGCTGGGTGCGGTGTCGGCACAGCCCTCGACCGAGCGCAGCACCTTCGCGATCCAGTCGCTCACCCGCGACGGCGGCGCACGGCTCAAGGTCGACGGACGGCTCTATGAGCAGGTGCGTGATTATCACCAGCCCGAAATGGCCAAGAGCTGGGGCAAGTTCTGGAGATGAGCGTGACAGAGGTGCAAAAACACTCCCGCCGCCTTGGTCTTGGCACGCTGGTGGCGCTTGGCTGCGCCACCCTTCTGGCGGCCTGTTCCGGCGGCGAAAAGGTGGGCAGCGACACCGGTACCCTGGTGCGCAACACCCTGAGCAGCAAGCTAACCGGACAGCAAAGCGCAGGCCCGACCCGGGTCACCGCGGAACAGGCCAGCCAGGCGGCGGCGCAAGCGACGCAACCGCTGGTACTGATCGATTTTCCGCGCATCGAATCCAACGCGCTGATCGCCAAGATCGGCGCCAACGGCCCGGTCGACACCTATGCCACCGCCTCGCGCCAGACCGTGAGCTTGCAGAACGGTCTGGCCCGCGGCAGCCGCGGCCTTGGTGGCGATCTGATGTCGGTGAGTTTTGGCGCCCTGCCCAGCCTCATCGCCGATCGTCGCGCCGGCACGATCGCGCGCGAGATGCGCTTTCTCAATGGCGAAGATATCACCGTGCGCTACCGCTTTACCTGCGAGGTGCAGGTTGATGGGCCATCGGCCAGCGTCAAAGGCACCACGGCGATGATCGAAACCTGTCGTGAAAACGACACCTGGTTCATCTTCAACAACAAATATCACGTCGATGGCCGGGGCCGGATCGTCCGGTCGGAGCAATGGTTCGGCAATCGGCTCGGCATGGCCAAGCTGCAACAGCTTCGGTTCTGACGGAAAAGTCACACGCCCGGCGCCGGGTCAGCCCGCGCCGAGGCTGCCTTCGGTGGCGGTCTTGTCCCGAACGCTCTTGCCTTCGTGTTCAACCCAGCGGTCGGCAATCAGGCTCGCGGCCTCGGTGTCGTGGGTTTCGACGGCGCGGCGCAGCTCTTGCAGGACATTGGCCATTTCCAGTTCCGACAGGTGGGTTTCCTGGGCGCGCAGGATCTTGGGGTGCGGCGTGGTCAGCATGTCGGTGCCGATCAGCAGCTCTTCGCAGAGTTTCTCGCCGGGGCGCAGCCCGGTGAACAGGATCTCGATATCGCCATCGGGATTGGCGGCATCCCGCACGGTATAGCCGGCGTTCTCGATCAACTTGCGCGCCACCTGCCAGATCGAGATCGGCTTGCCCATGTCGAGCACGAAGACATCTCCACCGCGCGCGAAAGACCCGGCCAGCAACACCAGCCGCACCGCTTCGCTTACCGTCATGAAATAGCGCGTCACATCGGTATGGGTCACCGTCACCGGGCCGCCGTTGGCAATCTGATCCTCGAACAGCGGGATGACCGAACCGGAGGAGCCCAGCACATTGCCGAAGCGCACCATCGAATACATCGTGCGGCCCGGACGCGTGGCGAGATCCTGCACCAGCATCTCGGCCAGCCGTTTCGACACGCCCAGCACGCTTTTCGGCCGCACCGCCTTGTCGCTGGAGATCAGGATAAATCGTTCGGCCCCGTGGCGGCGGGCGGCATCGGCCACGACCTTGGTTCCGATCACATTGTTGCGCAATCCCTCGATGGTGTTGAGCTCGAGCAGCGGCAGATGCTTGTAGGCGGCGGCATGCAGCACCACGTCGATCTCGTTCTCGGCAAAGATCCGATCGACAAGGCCCGGCTCGCAGATCGACCCGAGGACCGGCACGATCTCGACATCGTTCTGAAAGGCGTTCAATTTGCGCTGGATCTTGTAGAGCAGCAGCTCGGAATGATCGAGCAGGATCAGCTTGGCGGGCTGGCACATGGCGATCTGCCGGCTCAGTTCGGAGCCGATCGACCCGCCGGCCCCGGTGACCAGCACGCATTTGCCCTCATAGGCATCGCTCACCCCCGGCAATTCCGCCTCGAGATGGTTGCGCCCCAAGAGCTTGGAGAAATCCAGTGGCTTGGTGCTGGTGCGGTTGCCGTGATCCAGCAGCATCTGCGCAAACGACGGCATGATGTGCACTTCGCAGGCCAGATGGCTGAGGCGGCGTGCGATGCGCGCCTTGTCGGCCTCGCTGGCGGCGGGCATGGCCAGGATGATCCGGTCGATCCGCAGCTTTTCGACAAGTGATTCGATCTTGTTCGGGGAATAGACCTTGAAGCCCGAGACGGTCATCCCGTGGGTTCCGGGGTTGTCGTCGATAAAACCGTGCAGCTGCAATTCGATGTCGGAATAGAGCGCCGAGGCGAGCTGTTGTCCGGTGCGCCCGGCGCCGTAGATCAGCACCCGCTTCAGCGCCTTGCCGCGCAGATAGGCCCGCACCACCAACTCGCGCAGCAAGAGCCTGAGCCCCGCGGACGCGATCAGCAGGATCATCGACGCGATGACAAAAAGCTGCACCGAGATGTAGGTGCCGATGGCAATGCTGGTGGCGACACCCGAAAGACCTACCGTCACTGCCATGAAACCGGACTGCAAAACGCCCTTGAGCTCATAGGTGATGAGCTTTTTCCGGTGCAATCCGAGGTAAAGGATGACCGCAAGACCGACCGGGAGCATCACCGAAAGATAGGGCAGGCTGGCCCGCAGAACCTGCAAGGTGGGCATCCGGCCGATCAGAAGAGAATTGGCGCCGACAAAGGAAAAGACGATCAGCGCGAGGTCGATGCTGGCGATGACGAAGCCCTTCTGGCCCCGGCTCATCCGAACCAAAAGACTGTACAGCATCAATCGACCTCCGGAAAAATTCCGTCTTCGTAATTCTTTACCAGCGGGTTCCGCGCCGACCCGTGGTTAGCATAATAACCGTGACAGGATATATCGTTGATTTCGCTGGCGCCACTCTGCCCGCGGATCCCGCCCCAAGGGCGGCCCGACCGGCGGATTCCCGCCAATCGCCGTTCAGGCACCGCGGGACCGGCCCCTGTGCAGGCTGATCCGGCGAAACACCGTCGCGAACATCAGCCGCAGGTCGAAACAGACGCTCTGCCGGCGGGCATAGATCATGTCCAGCCGCGCCTTTTGCGGCACGCAGCGGCGGGAATAGGCGGCGTCGGTTTCGGCCGAGGTGGGGCAATCTTCCAGAATGCGCGCTTCGTGCCGGTGATAGACCAGCGTCGCCAGACCGGTGATACCGGGACGGCAACTCAGCACCTCGGCATAGACCTCGGGAAACCGTTCGACATACATCCGCAGCGGCGGACGCGGGCCGACAAAGCTCAGATCGCCTTTAAGAACGTTGAACAATTGCGGCAACTCGTCCAGCCGCTTGGCACGCAGAAACCGGCCGATCGGCGTGATCCGCCGGCTCTTGTCGCCGCCGGACACACCGGAATCGGCGCCGGAAACCGTCATCGTTCGAAACTTGAACAGCCGGAACGGCTCGGTCGGCGATTTCATCCGCTCGGACAGGTACAGAACGGGCCGGCCATCCTGTATCAGGATCGCCAGCGCAACGCCCAAGATCAACGGGCTGAGCACGATCAGCAGGAAAAGCGCGCTGACCAGATCGAGGAGACGTTTCTGCGGGGTCATGGCATTTGTCCGATCCTGCGCCATTCGCCGACGATTTCGGCAGCATCGGTGCTGGGCGGGTCCAGCGTCATCAGCGAGGTCAGCCGCCCGACATCCAGCGCCATCACCGGCAGCGCGCCCCGTGGCGCCGGTCGCCAGTCCAATCCGCAGCCGGTGGCCCGCACCAGCTCTTCCATCGCCACCGGCGCGGTCCCGGCCACGTTCAGGATATCGGGCATGCCGGAGACCGGGAGCCGCACCAGCCCATCGACCACACGCGCCATGGTCGCAAGCTGCAAATAGCTGCGCACCGGGCCGCGCCCGTCGGGAAACCGGATCAGCGTCACCGACGGGTTGTCGGCGATCGCCGACAGCAATCCATCCGCCCCGGCCACATTGCCGATGCGCAGGCAGACGGCCTTGGGCTCGGCCCCCAGCAAGGCCTGTTCCATCCGCAATTTCGCGGCGCCATAGGCATTGCGAGGCGCGCATTCCGCGGTCTCGTCGATCGGCGAGAGCGAGGGCGCATAGACCGCCGCCGAAGAGGCATGCAGAACCCGGTCGGCGCCGCAGGCGCGGGCGATGCGCTGTGCCTCGCAGGCAAGCGAGATATTGCCGTTCAGCGCCTCTTCGCCCCCAGATACAGCGCCCCACAGCGCAAGAACGGCATTGCACTGTGGCAAATAGTCAACATCGTCGCCCACTTCGAAAACCTGATCGACGCCCGGCACCATTCGCCGGGATATCCAGAAAAACTCCGTGTTTTCAATCGGCTTCACGTCAAGTTGCCGCCGCAGCAGCCGCGCCACGCGCCCGGTCGCGCCGAGGACGAGGACTTTTTTCTTCTGCTTGCAGCCTGACACGTTGGCGAACCGTTGATTTTCTTGAATTCACGGACTGTTTATCACCCTAAAGTGTCGCTAGAAAGCTGACGATAACAAGCATCGATGTTCGGGGGACGTCTACGTGCACAAGGTATTGCGCTTTTTCGTTGTTGCATTGCTTCTGGGTGTCGCGGCCTGCGGTCCGCTGCCGCGCGGGGCGGCGCTCGAACGCGAGGTCACCCGCCAGACCAAATCCGAAGGCGCCCCGTTCGATCTTGTGCCCGTCACCCGGCTCAACGCTGCTCTGATCTCGAAATGGCCGGTCACCGGCTGGAGCGGCAGTTTCCACTGGATCGCGGCCAGCCGCGGCCCGCAAAGCCAGGTGCTGCGGCCCGGCGATCAGGTGAACATCCAGATCTGGGACAGCCAGGTCAATTCGCTGATCACCCAGACCGGTTCGAACATCGCGGTGATGGAAGGGCTGGTTGTCTCGCCCAGCGGCGCGCTCTTTATCCCCTATGTCGGCAACGTGGTGGTCAACGGCCTGACCGCCGACGGCGCCCGCGCCCGCATTCAGGACTCGCTTGTGGCCATCGCCCCTGACGCACAGGTGCAGCTCACCGCAGCGCCCGGCGTGGCCCATGCGGTCAGCGTGGTCGGTGGCGTCGCCAGCCCGGGCAATTATCCGCTGCCCGATCGCAACACCTCGATCCTGAGCATCCTGGCCACCGCCGGCGGCATCAACCCGGCCCTGCGCAATCCGATCATCACGCTCAACCGGGGCGCGTCCAATTATTCGATCCCCGCCAAGGATCTGTTCGACAGCCCGTCCAAGAACACCCGGCTGCACGGCAATGACAAGGTGATCGTGCAACAGGACGAACGCGCCTTCAGCGCCCTCGGTGCCTCCGGCTCGGAAGAGCTGATCTATTTCCCCAAGGAATATGTCACCGCGCTTGAAGCCGTCTCGCTCATGGGCGGCATCAACGACCAGCGGGCAAACCCCAAGGGCGTGCTGATCCTGCGGGAATATGCCGCGCGGCACATCGTGCTCGAGCCGGCCAATGGCCCGAAACGCCAGCACGTGATCTTTTCGCTCGATCTGACGACGGCCGACGGGTTGTTTGCGGCGCGAAATTTCCTGATAAACCCTAACGATACCGTGTTGGCCACTGAATCGCCTGTCGTTGCGGTGCGCACCGTGCTCTCGCTCTTCGGTGCCGCGCTCGGAACGGCGTCGGATGTGACCACGACCACTCAGACTCTGTCAAACTGAACCTCAAGCACCGGCTCCCGCACGGGTCCCGTGCGGCAAGGAGCCATCGCTGTGCGTGAACGATCCTTTCTGTTGCAAAATGCTCCCTGGCTGGCCGCCGGGGCGCTTCTGGCCTTTCTTTCCAGTTTCGGCCAGACCTTCTTCATCTCGGTCTTTGCCGGCGAAATCCGCGCCGAATTCGGCCTGTCCCATGGCGCCTGGGGCGGGATCTATTCGCTCGGCACCACGCTGTCGGCCGCCGTCATGGTCTGGGCCGGCGGTCTGACCGACCGGTTTCGCGCCCGCGTTCTGGGCTCGGGCGTGCTGGTGCTTCTGGCGCTGGCCTGCCTGTCGATGGCGTTTTCCACTGTCTGGCTGCTGCCGCTGGTGATCTTTGCGCTGCGACTGACCGGCCAAGGCATGACAAGCCATATCTCGGCGGTCGCGATGGCGCGCTGGTTCGTGGCGATGCGGGGCAGGGCGTTGTCGATCGCGGCGCTCGGGTTCTCCTTTGGCGAGGCCCTGCTGCCGATTGTCTTTGTCGCCCTGCTCGGAATGTTCGACTGGCGTCTGCTCTGGCTCGTCGCGGCGATGATCGCTGCCGCCGGCATTCCGCTGCTCCTGCTGCTCCTGCGCCGCGAACGTACCCCGCAAAGCCTTGCCACAAGCGAACAATCCACCGGCATGCAGGCGCGGCAATGGACCCGGGGCGAGGCGCTGCGGCATCGGCTGTTCTGGTTCATGGTGCCGGCGCTTCTGGGGCCGCCGGCCTTCAACACCGCGTTCTTTTTCCAGCAGGTGCATTACGCCGAGGTCAAGGGCTGGGCGCATCTCGATCTGGTGGCGCTGTTTCCGGTCTATACCGCGATCAGCGTCGGCGCGATGATTGTCTCGGGCTGGCTGCTCGACAAGCTCGGCACCGCGCGGCTGATGCCGTTTTACCAGGTGCCGATGGTCGCGGCTTTCGTGTTCTTCGCCTATGCCACAAGCCCGGCCTCGGCGCTGTTCGGCTTTTTCTTTCTGGCCTTGTCCACCGGCGCCAACATGACCCTGCCCAATGCGTTCTGGGCCGAATTCTACGGCACCGCGCATCTGGGATCGATCAAGGCGATGGCGGCGGCGGTCATGGTGCTGGGCTCGGCGCTGGGGCCGGGGCTGACCGGTGTCCTGATCGACGCCGGTGTCGGGATAGAGGCGCAATACCTGGGCGTTGCCGGGTATTTCGTCTTTGCCAGCGCGATGATGGCCATCGGCGTGACGCAGGCGCGGCCGGGGCTCAGCGTCGCCGTCTGAGATAGACGTAATAGGCGCCGCCGCCGCCATGGCGGATATGCGCCTCGCTGATTTGCAGCACCAGCGGCCCCAGCGGCGCCATCCGCAGCCATTGCGGCACCTGATGGCGCAACACGCCGCGGCGTTGCGGGATCGGGCCGTCGTCGGGCCGCGTCTTGCCTTTGCCGGTGATCACCAGAACCAGCCGCATGTCCCGAGCCGAGGCGCGCTGGATGAAGCCCACCAGCGCCGGATGCGCACGCTCGAGCGTCATGCCGTGCAGATCGATCCGAGCTTCGGGCTTGAGCTTGCCGCGCTTGAGCCGGGTAAAGGCCTTCTTGTCCATCGCCAGCGGATCGGCCGCCAGCGAAGCCGAGATCGACGGCGCCAGCGCATTTCCGGCGGGCGTGGTGCGGGCGTTCTGGCCGACCCGGAACGGCTCGATCCGGGGTTTGGCCTCTTTCGGCGCCGGTTCGGGCTTTTTCGGGGCAGGACGGGTGCTGTCGAGCCCGCGCGCCCGATCGAGCGGCGTGGTCGAACGTGCAACCTGACCCCAAAGCTCCGCTTCTTCCGGTCGCAGCTTGCGCTTGCGGGTCATTGCACCGATTCCGGCAGCAGGGCATAGGCCCGCTGGATCGGCATCAACACCACCATCCGCCCCGGATCGCGCAGACGCCCGGCCCTGCGTCCGGCCTCGTCGCCGGTGCCGACAAAGATGTCGGCCCGCTGCGCGCCCTTGATCGCCGATCCGGTGTCCTGGGCGATCATCAGCCGCCGCATCGGCCCCTTGCCATCCTTTTCGATCCAGACCGGCGAGCCCAGCCGCACGATATCCGGGTCGACGGCCACCGAGCGCATCGGTGTGATCGACCGGTTCATCGCCCCAAGAGGCCCCAATTCGGCCGGCACTTCCGAGACTTCGCGGAAAAAGACGTAAGACGGATTGTGAAACAAAAGCTCCTGGCCATCGACCGGATTGCGCCGCACCCAGTTCTTGATGACCTGGGCCGAGACCTGATGCGACTGATAGACGCCGCGCCGCACCAGCTCTTGCCCGACCGAACGGTATTCATGGCCATTCTTGCCGGCATAACCCACCCGCACCACCGATCCGTCATCAAGACGGATGCGGCCTGAACCCTGGATTTGCAGAAAAAACAGTTCGACCGGATCATCGACCCAGGCGATCTCGAGCCCGCGACCATCCATCACACCAGAGGTCAGGATTTCGCGCCGTGACAGCCAGGGGCGGTTTTGCGCCTCGCCGGGCATCCGATAGACAGGCCAACGGAATCGCCCGCCGGGATAGCGGGACCCTTCGAGTTCGGGTTCGAAATAGCCGGTAAAGAGCATCTCCTGGCCGTCTTCCATCAGCACCGGCCGGAACATCAGCTCGAAAAAGGCGCGCCCGTCGTCCATGTCATGCGCCAGGGCACAGAGCGCATTCCAGTCCGGGCCATACATGTCGATGCAGGTGTTGCGAAAGACGCGCAGCGCCGCATCGTGGTCGTCCTTGTCCCAGCCGTCGAGCTGGTCGAAGGACAGAACCTGATAAGAGATCTCAGAAGAGGCGGGAGAGCTGCCCATCGTCAGGCCGATCAAGCCGAGAAGAGACAGCAACCTCCGCATGGCACCGGCTCACTCATCCGTTGCCACGAGCACCCAGTTCGGGTCGTCGGCGCCCATGTTGCGGGCAAAAGTCCAGATGTCCTTCTGTTTCTTGACCTGGGTCTGGCTGCCTTCGATGATCTCGCCGGAATTGTCGCGCACCACCTGGGTCAGCTCACCGATGAATTTCATGGTGATCTCGGCCCGGTCGGTCGCCTTGTCAAAGGTCGCATCCTGAAGCGTCAGCTCGCGCACGCCGACGAACTCGGCCTCGATGGTCAGCCCCTGTTCTTCGCGCGCCTCGACGACTTCGGCAAAGGTTTCATAGACATCCTCGGCGAGGAACGGCTTGATCTCGGCCAGATCGCCGCGTTCGAAGCCCATCAGGATCATCTCATAGGCGCCGCGCGCGCCACCCATGAATTCCGACACGTTGAACGACGGTTCGACCCGCTTCATCTCGGTCAGCGCCCGCGCCGCCGAAGAACCTTCGGGGACATGATCGGTGATATCGTGGTCCGGCCCGCCTTCGATCACTTCGAAATCGCGTTTGGCGTCTTGTGACGCACCCCCACGAGGCACCGGCGGCTTTTCATAGCCGTCTCGCGTGCCCAGCACGGATTTGAGCCGCAGAATGAGAAATACGGCAATCCCAGCAAGGACAAGAAGCTGGAGCAGGGGCGAATTCATCAGAACCTCATGAGTGACACACTTTGAAAGCGGATGCTGTTGCACTTATGTAAGGCCAAGGTGGGTGCAAGTCCACCACACCATCTTTCACCTTCGGGGTATCGCTACATGTATCTTCTGCTGGCCTTTCTTCTCGTTCCGTTGATCGAGATTGCGCTGTTCATTCAGGTTGGTGGCGCGATAGGTCTGTGGCCGACGCTGGCGATCGTGATCCTGACCGCGATCCTCGGCACAATCATGGTGCGCCAGCAGGGGCGGCATGCGATTGCCAACCTCCAGCGATCGTTTTCCGAATTGCAGAACCCGACAAAACCGCTGGCCGATGGCGCGATGATCCTGTTTTCCGGCGCCTTGCTGCTGACCCCGGGGTTTTTCACCGATGCGCTGGGCTTTGCGCTGCTGATGCCGCCGGTGCGGGCGGTTGTCTTTGACTTCATCAGCAAACGGGTGAAGGTGCAGCGTTTCGAAATGGGCCAGCGCCCTGATCCGCGCCGGCCGCAGCCACGCGACACGGTGATCGACGGCGATTATTCCGAGGTTTCCGAGGAAAACGGCAAGCCCGGCGGCCCTTCGGGATGGAGCAGCCATTGAGCCTGTAGGGCCGGGCTGGTAAAGCACCTCAAACGCATTTGGGGAGACAATCCATGGCCGAAAACGAAACCGAGAACGGCGCAGCCGCGCAGCCGCAACAACAGCAGCAGGCGCAGCAGCCCAAGATGAACGTGCTGGCGCAATATGTGCGCGACCTGTCGTTCGAAAACATCCTGTCGCAAAAGGGCACCACCGGCGAGGTGCAGCCCGACATCCAGGTCGAAGTGAACCTCGATGCCAAGAAGCGGCAGCAGGACAACCAGTTCGAAGTCGCGCTCAAGCTCAAGATCACCTCGAAATCCAAGGCCACCAGCGACGTGCTCTTCCTGCTGGAAATGGATTACGCCGGTGTCTTCCAGATCGAGAACGTGCCCGAGGATCAGCTGCATCCCTATCTGCTGATCGAATGTCCGCGAATGATCTTCCCCTTCGCGCGCCGCATCGTCTCGGATGTGACCCGCGATGGCGGCTTCCCGCCGCTCAATCTGGAAACGATTGATTTTGTTGCACTTTATCGCAACGAAATTATGCGCCGCCAGGCCGCACAGCAGGCCCAGGCGAAAGCCACACCCGACGCATGAGACCGCGGCCGGGCAGCAGCCCGGCCTGCCGCGTCAATACCGGTTCCAGAGCGCGTTTTCGCCCATGCCCTCGACCAAGGCGGCATGGGCGGCGCGCTCTTCTTCTGTCAGCCGCGCGGGCAGGGGGGTTGGCCGGGGATGCGGCTTCCAGACCCCGCCGCCGCTGGCGACATTGGTCTTTTCCACACTGGCCAGCACCAGCCCGGGCTGCCGTCCGCCGATCAGTTCCAGATAGACCTCGGCCAGGATTTCGCTGTCGAGCAGCGCGCCGTGCAGCGTTCGCGCGGAATTGTCGATGCTGAACCGCCGGCACAGCGCATCGAGCGAGGCCGGCGAGCCGGGAAATTTCTTGCGCGCCATGGCAACGGTGTCGATGGCGCGATCCATGGCGATCTGCGGCAGATTGAGCCAGCGCAGCTCGGCATTGAGGAATTTCATGTCGAAGCTGGCGTTGTGGATTACCAGTTTGGCGTCATCGGCGACAAAATCGAGGAAATCCTGCGCAATCAGCTTGAACACCGGCTGGCCGGCCAGAAATTCGTCGCCCAGACCGTGCACCTCGAAGGCCTCTTGCGGCATGCCGCGCTCGGGGTTGATGTATTGGTGGTAGGTGCGGCCCGTGGGCATGTGGTTATAGAGCTCGACGGCGCCGATCTCGACGATGCGGTCGCCGGTTTCGGGGTCGAACCCGGTGGTTTCGGTGTCCAGAACGATCTCACGCATCGGCCAGCCTCACTTTGATATCCCTCAGCACCTCCTGAACCTGCGCGCGGGCATGGCTCAGGGTATCGGTCTCGATCTCGTAATCCGCGCGGCGGCGCTTTTCCGCGATTGGCATCTGATTGGCAAGGATCTGCGCAAATTGCGCCTCGGTCATCGTGCCGCGCGCCAGAACCCGCGCCCGTTGCACCTCTGGCGCCACGAAGACACAGACAACGGCATCCATCTGTGCCGTGCCGCCGGTCTCGTAGAGCAGCGGAATGTCGAAAACCGTGATTTCCGCCACGCTTTGACGGCCGAAATCCGCCCGATCCTGCGCCACCAGAGGATGCACGATAGCCTCGATCCGGGGTAGGGCGCCGGCGTCCTGCGCGATGATCTCTTTCAACGCCGGCCGAGCGACCGCGCCGCCGGAAATCGCCTCGGGCCAGAGCGCACCGATCGGTGCCACCGCCGCGCCGCCGGGGCCGTAAAGCTTGTGCACCGCCGCATCGGCATCCCAGACCGCGCAGCCCTGTTCGGCAAAAAGTGCCGCAGTGGTCGATTTGCCCATGCCGATCGAGCCGGTCAGACCGAGGCGAAAGCTCATCCCAGCACGGCCCGCCGCAGCTCCGCGTCCACCTCGGGGCGGCGGCCGAACCAGCGCTCGAACCCCGGCACACCCTGATGCAGCAACATGCCAAGGCCATCGACGGTCGCGCAGCCGCGGTCTTCGGCCACCGCCAGAAGATGCGTGCGCAGCGGGTTGTAGACCAGATCGGTCACCACCGTGCCGGGCTGCAACCCGTCGAGCGGCACGCGCAGCTCCGGCTGGCCGGTCATGCCGAGCGAAGTGGTGTTGACCACAAGCCCCGCATCCTCGAGCACATTGCCGGCCTGAACCCATTCCACCACCTGAACCCGCTTGCCGAATTCATATTGAAGCTGTTCGGCCTTGATCCGGGTGCGGTTCGACAACAACACCTTTTCCACCCCGGCGTCGAGCAGGGCCGAGACAACGGCGCGACAGGCGCCGCCGGCACCAAAGACAACCGCCGGCCCGGCCTTGGGATCCCAGCCCGGCGCATTCTGGCGCAGATTCTCGATGAACCCGTAGCCATCGGTGTTGTCCGCCATGATCTTGCCGTCATGGCGCACGATCAGCGTATTGGCGGCGCCGATGATGGTGGCGCGATCGGTGATGCTGTCGACCAGGTCGAGCACGTTGATCTTGTGCGGGATCGTCACGTTGACGCCGACAAAGCCCATGCGGGGCAGCACCCGGATCACATCGGCCAGATCGCCGGGCGCCACATCCATCGGAATGTAATGGCCGCGAATGCCGTAGCGGCGCAGCCAGTGGCCATGAAGTTGTGGCGATTTCGATTGGTGGATCGGATGTCCGATCACCCCCGCCAGCGGCACGTTTTCCGTCATGTCGCAATCTCTCCTCGAATCGCCAGCCAATTCAACAGAGGCAGCAGCGGAAGTCCAAGCACGGTGAAATAATCGCCCGAGATCGTGGTGAAAAGGCGGCTGCCTTCCTGCTCGAGCTTGTAGGCGCCCACGGAATGGCGGATCGACGGCCAGTTCCGTGCGACGTAATCCTCTATATAGTCTGGGCTCAGCACCCGCATGCTCAGGGTGACAACACCGACATGGCGCCAGACCGGTTTGCCGTCGTCAAAGGCGACGCAGGCCGAGAGCAGTTTGTGCCGCTTGCCGCTCATTTCCGAGAGCTGCGCGACCGCCGCTTCCGGGGATTCGGGCTTGGACAGCAGCGCACCCTCGAAATCCAGAACCTGATCGCAGCCCAGAACCAGCGCATCGGGGCGTTTGCCGGCGACCTTGGCGGCCTTCATCTCGGCCAGAAGGTCGGCGATGTCGCGCGGCGCGGCGTCTTCGGCCAGCATCCCCTGTTTTACCGAATCCTCATCCAGCCTTGCCGGCATCACCGCGACCGAGAGCCCGGCGCGGCGCAGCATTTCGGCGCGGATCTCGGACCCCGAGGCCAGAACGAGCGGTTTCGGCATGTGGATGACTCCGTGGAAGGGCGGCGGATGACAGGAGGAATACATGTGTGGGATTCCGAGGTCGAGCGTTCCGGCGCCGGATCCGGGCGATTTTCACCGGATTGACCGGCAAGCGGACACAGAGGGAAAAGGACAAGTGCCGGGCTGTGAAGAGCCGGAACGCCGCCACGCCTGTCCCGCCGGTTATCCCCAAGATTGGCCGTTAACTTTTTGGACACAAGTCGATGATAAAAAACGATTTTTTCACGATTTTTTTCCATCTTTCAAGAAGTTCTCCACCCCCTGGGACCACAGTCCTGCACAGTGTTGATAAATGCTTGGATGACAGCGTAATCCACAGAAAAGCCACGCCCTACACACCACATCAAACCTTCTTTCTTTAATTTCTTGGGAGAGGAGCCGCACCGGAGCCAGCCTGGGGACAAGCGCCTGACGCGCGTCTCGAGCGAGGGCGATTGACTCTAGGGCCGCTCAAAGCTACCTAGGGGCTCCATACCGTCCGGTATGCGATTTTCCCTTTCAGACGATGCCATGGCGCCGACACCGGCGCAGGCCCCGGATTTGCCATGACAGAAGACCACCTGAACCTTGCCGATCTCAAGGCGAAAAGCCCCAAAGACCTTCTTGCGATGGCAGAAGAGCTCGAGATCGAGAACGCCTCGACCATGCGCAAGGGCGAGATCATGTTCCAGATCCTGCGCGAACGCGCGGACGAAGGCTGGAAGGTGTCCGGCGATGGCGTGCTCGAGGTGCTGCAAGACGGGTTCGGCTTCCTACGCTCGCCGGAAGCCAACTATCTGCCGGGGCCGGACGACATCTATGTCTCTCCGACGATGATCCGCAAATTCTCGCTGCGCACCGGCGATTCCATCGAAGGCGAGATCTCGGCCCCGGATGACAATGAACGCTATTTCGCGCTGGTGAATGTCACCGCGATCAACTTTGAAGATCCCGAGCGGGCGAAACACAAGATCGCCTTTGACAACCTGACGCCGCTCTATCCCGACGAGCGGCTGAAGATGGAGATCGAGGATCCGACCATCAAGGACCGTTCGGCCCGGGTGATCGATCTGGTTGCGCCGATCGGCAAGGGCCAGCGTTCGCTGATCGTGGCGCCGCCGCGGACCGGCAAGACCGTGCTGTTGCAGAACATCGCCAGCAGCATCGAAAAGAACCATCCGGAATGCTATCTGATCGTCCTGCTGATCGACGAGCGGCCGGAAGAGGTGACCGACATGCAGCGTTCGGTCAAGGGCGAGGTGATCTCCTCGACCTTTGACGAACCGGCTCAGCGCCACGTGGCGGTGTCGGAAATGGTGATCGAAAAGGCCAAACGGCTGGTCGAACACAAGCGCGACGTGGTGATCCTGCTCGATTCCATCACCCGCCTCGGCCGCGCCTACAACACCGTCGTACCGTCCTCCGGCAAGGTGCTGACCGGCGGTGTCGACGCCAACGCGCTGCAACGGCCGAAACGCTTCTTTGGTGCCGCGCGCAACATCGAAGAGGGCGGCTCGCTGACCATCATCTCGACCGCGCTGATCGACACCGGCAGCCGGATGGACGAGGTGATCTTTGAAGAATTCAAGGGCACCGGCAACTCCGAGATCGTGCTCGACCGCAAGGTGGCGGACAAACGCGTCTTCCCGGCGATCGACATCCTGAAATCCGGCACCCGCAAAGAGGACCTGCTGATCGAGAAACTCGATCTTCAGAAGACCTTCGTGCTGCGGCGGATCCTCAACCCGATGGGGACGACGGATGCGGTGGAATTCCTGCTGTCGAAGCTGAAGCAGACCAAGACCAACTCGGAATTCTTCGATTCCATGAACACCTGAGCCGGAGGCAGATATGGACACGATCTTTGCCCTGGCCTCGGCCCAGGGGAAGGCCGGTGTTTCGGTCATTCGGATTTCCGGCCCGCAGGCATTTGCCGCGGGCCGCTTGCTTTGTGGCACTTTGCCCAGATTGCGGCAGGCCGGGCTGCGGCTGTTGCGCGATGGCGCCGGCGTGCGGATCGACGAGGCGCTTGTGCTGTGTTTTGCCGAAGGCGCGAGCTTTACCGGCGAGGATGTCGTCGAATTGCAGGTCCATGGATCGGTGGCCGTGGTGCGCAAGATCCTGGCCGAATTGGGCGGCGTCGATGGCCTGCGGCTGGCCGAAGCCGGGGAATTCACCCGCCGCGCCTTCGAGAACGAATGTCTCGATCTGGCGCAGACCGAGGGGCTGGCCGATCTGATCGATGCCGAGACCGAGGCGCAACGGCGGCAGGCCCTGCGGGTGCTCTCCGGCGATCTCGGAAAACTGGTGGCGCGGTGGCGCGAGGATCTGGTGCGGGCTGCGGCGCTTCTGGAGGCGACAATCGATTTCGCCGACGAGGAAGTGCCCGTCGATGTCTCGCCCGAAGTCGATGCGCTTCTGGCCGGGGTCGAAACCAGCATCACCCGCCAGGTTGAGGGCGTGGCGGTCTCCGAGCGGATCCGCAGCGGTTTCGAGGTTGCCATTGTCGGCAAGCCGAATGTCGGAAAATCGACCCTGCTGAACGCGCTGGCCGGACGCGAGGCGGCGATCACCTCGGAGATTGCCGGCACCACGCGCGACGTGATCGAGGTGCGGATGGATCTGCGCGGGTTGCCGGTGACACTGCTCGACACCGCCGGGCTGCGCGAGACCGAAGACAGGATCGAGGCGCTTGGCGTGGCTCTGGCACGGGGCAGGGCCGAGACGGCGGATTTGCGGCTGTTCCTTCTGGCGCCGGGTGATACACCGGAGCTAGAGGTGCGGCCGGGTGATATCCTGGCGTATTCCAAGGCGGATCTACATAAAGTGGGTGACCACAGGGTCTCCGCGATTTCTGGGGAGGGCCTAGATCATCTTGTGGATCGAGTGGCTTCGGTGTTGACGGAGCGCAGCGCAGAGGCCGGGTTGGCCACGCATCTGCGGCATCGGCAGGGGATGGAGCGGTCGCTCTCGCATCTTTCGACGGCCAAGGTTTGGGTTCGAAATGGACCGGACGGCTATGATATAGCGGCAGAGGAATTGCGCATCGCGATTCGAGCGTTGAGCAGCCTCTTGGGCAGGGTCGACGTCGAGGACCTTTTGGATGAAATCTTCTCGCGGTTTTGCGTCGGTAAATAGGAGTGTTTCACGTGAAACATTTTGACGTCATCGTAGTGGGCGGCGGCCATGCCGGATGTGATGCGGCGCATGCTGCCGCCCGCATGGGGGCCGAGACGGCTCTTGTGACACTGAAGGCGGAGGGTATTGGCGTGCTCTCCTGCAATCCGGCGGTCGGCGGGCTCGGCAAGGGGCATCTTGTGCGCGAAGTCGATGCCCTTGACGGTGTGATCGGGCGCATCGCGGATCGGGCCGGCATTCAGTTCCGGCTGCTCAACAGGCGGAAGGGCCCGGCGGTGCAGGGGCCTCGGGCCCAGGTGGATCGCAAGGTCTATCGCGAAACGATGCTGGCCGAGATGCAGGCCTGCCCCGGGCTGACGATTGTCGAAGGCGAGGTGACCGATCTTGTGATGTCGGGTGAGATCGTGCGCGGCGTCACCCTGGCCGACGGCAGTGAGTTGGCGGCCAAGGCGGTTATCCTGACCACCGGCACCTTTCTGCGCGGGGTCATCCATATCGGCGACGTCTCGTACTCTGGTGGCCGGATGGGCGACGAGGCCTCGAACAAACTGGCGGAACGGCTGTATGCGATGGAACTTCCCATCGGACGTCTCAAGACCGGCACGCCGCCGCGGCTCGATACCAAGACGATCGACTGGGACAGTCTGGATATTCAACCCGGCGACGAAGATCCGGTGCTGTTTTCCTTTCTGTCAAAGGCGCCGCATCTGCGCCAGGTGCCCTGTGGCATCACCCATACCAATGCACGCACGCATGACATCATTCGCGACAATCTCGATCGGTCGGCCATGTACGGCGGCCATATCGATGGCATCGGCCCGCGCTATTGCCCCTCGATCGAAGACAAGATCGTGCGGTTTGCCGACAAGGAAAGCCACCAGATTTTCCTCGAGCCCGAAGGGCTCGACAGTCAGACGGTCTATCCCAACGGGATTTCGACCAGCCTGCCGGTCGAGGTTCAAGAGGCCTATGTACGCTCCATCGCCGGGCTTGAGAAGGTCGAGATCCTGCAACCGGGCTATGCGATCGAGTATGATTACATCGATCCGCGGGCACTGAACTCCCGGCTCGGATTGAAGGGTGTCGAGGGCTTTTTCCTCGCCGGTCAGATCAATGGCACCACGGGATATGAGGAAGCGGCCGCCCAGGGGCTGGTGGCCGGGCTGAATGCGGCGGCATTCGCGCTTGGCAAAGAGCCGGTGTTTCTGAGCCGGTCGGAGAGCTATATCGGCGTGATGATTGATGATCTTATCACCCGCGGTGTATCTGAGCCCTATCGCATGTTCACATCGCGCGCGGAATTCCGGCTGTCCTTGCGGGCGGACAACGCCGATCAGAGACTCACGCCGCTCGGGCTCGATATCGGCTGCGTCGGTGCCGCCCGGTGCGCTGCGTTCGAAGCGAAATCGGAAAAGCTGGACAAGGGGCGCGATCTGCTGCAATCCGCCACCTTCACCCCGCGCGAAGCGGCGGTTGCCGGGATCGGCTTGACCAATGATGGCACGCGCCGCACCGGCTTTCAATTGCTGGCCTTCCCGAATGTAACCATCGATCAGCTGACGCCGCTTTTGCCTGAAATCGGCGATATGGATCCAGATATTGCGGAGCAGCTGTCCAGGGACGCGCTATATGCCAATTACGTCGAACGGCAGCGGCGGGATGTCGAGGCGCTTAAACGCGATGAGCAGATGCAGATTCCTGCGGATTTCTCTTATGATGCGGTCGAAGGCCTGTCGAATGAGCTGAAGTCCAAGCTGGTGGCCGCGCGTCCGGAAAACATTCTTCAGGCCTCTCGCGTCGAGGGAATGACCCCGGCGGCGCTGACCCTACTGCTCGCAAGGCTGCGGAAATTCGAACAGCGCAGGTCCGCATGAACCCTGCGCTGGCGTCGAGCCTCAATGTTTCACGTGAAACATTCGAGCGGTTGGAGCACTACGTTGCGCTCCTGCACAAGTGGAACCCGAAGATCAATCTGGTCTCTCGCGGGACGTTGCAGGATGTCTGGGAGCGTCATATCCGCGATTCCCTTCAAGTTTTCGAGGCGGCCGAGGGTCTCACCGGCGCCTGGGTCGATCTCGGCTCCGGTGGTGGGCTTCCGGGTTTGGTGGTTGCCCTGGCGCAGCGTCCGGGGTTTTCGGTCACGCTGGTGGAATCCGATCAGCGCAAGGCGGCGTTCCTGCGCACGGTCCTGCGCGAAACCGGGTCCACCGGCACGGTGATCGCAGAGCGCATCGAAGCGACCGAGCCGCAATCCGCCGCCGTGCTCTCGGCTCGCGCTCTGGCGGCCCTGCCGCAGCTTCTTGGGTTTTGCGAGCGTCATCTCGCTCAGGAGGGGGTCGCGCTCTTGCCCAAAGGCATCACTTGGAAAAACGAAGTTGCCGAGGCGCAGAAGTCATTTTCATTTCACTGTGAGGCGATTAAAAGCTGTACCCAAGAAGGCGCCGTCATCCTACGCATAAGAGAGATTTCCCGTGTCTGATCCGATCCGTCCCATCGGCCCGAAAATCATCGCTGTCGCCAACCAGAAAGGCGGCGTCGGCAAGACAACCACCACAATCAACCTTGGCGCCGCCCTGGCGGAGCAGGGCTACAATGTCCTGATCGTCGATCTTGATCCCCAGGGCAATGCCTCGACCGGTATCGGCGTCGTCCCGCAGGATCGCGATCTCACAACCTATGAGCTTCTGCTCGAAGATGTTGCCCTGTCCGAGGCGATCCGGCCGACCGCGGTGGAAAAGCTGGCGATCATCCCGGCGACAGTTGATCTCTCTTCTGCCGATATCGAGCTGATTTCCAACGAAAAACGCAGCTTTCTGCTGCATGACGCCCTGCGCCAGACCGCGATCGATCAATTCGGCTTCGATTTTGTGCTGATCGATTGCCCGCCGTCGCTCAACCTGCTGACTGTCAATGCCATGGTCGCCGCGCATTCCGTTCTGGTGCCGCTGCAAAGCGAATTCTTCGCGCTGGAAGGTCTGTCGCAGCTCATGCTGACGATCCGCGAAGTCCGGCAAAGCGCCAATCCGAGCCTGCGGATCGAAGGCGTGGTGCTGACGATGTATGATGCGCGCAACAACCTCTCGCAACAGGTCGAGATGGACGCGCGCGACAACCTTGGCGATCTTGTGTTCCAGACGCTGATCCCGCGCAACGTCCGCGTCAGCGAAGCGCCGTCCTATTCGGTGCCGGTGCTTGAATATGATACGAACTCCAAGGGTGCGATGGCCTACCGCGCCCTGGCCCAAGAACTGGTAGGGAAAAACGCCCGCCGCGCTGCATAGGGAGAGAGCAGATGAAACAGGAAAAACGTCGCGGTCTGGGCCGCGGATTGTCGGCGTTGATGGCGGATGTCGAGCAGACGCCCGGCGAAACCGGCGAGGCGCCGCGCCGCGCCGACAGGATGATCCCGGTCGAGCGGATTTTCCCCAACCCCGATCAGCCGCGCCGCCAATTCACCCAGGACGCGCTTCAGGAGCTGGCGAATTCGATCGCGGAAAAGGGCGTGATCCAGCCGTTGATCGTCCGCCCGCAAGGCGAAGACCGCTATGAAATCGTTGCCGGCGAACGCCGCTGGCGCGCGTCGCAGATGGCGCAGCTGCACGAGATCCCGGTCATCATCCGCGATTTCACTGACACCGAAGTGCTCGAAGTCGCCATTATCGAGAACATTCAGCGCGCCGATCTCAACCCGGTGGAAGAGGCGATGGGCTTTCGCCAGCTGATGGACCGTTTCGGCCATACCCAGGAAAAGCTGGCCAAGGCGCTTGGCAAGAGCCGCAGCCACATCGCCAATCTGCTGCGCCTGCTGACGCTGCCCGACGAGGTGCGCGAAATGTTGCAGCAGGGCGAGCTCTCGGCCGGCCATGCCCGCGCGCTGGTAACCTGCGACGATCCGGTCGGGCTGGCAAAACGCGTGGTGGCCCAGGGTCTCTCGGTGCGCGAAACCGAAAAGGCGGCCAAGCAGGGCGACGCGCCCGAGCCGAAAGCGCCGACAACCGGGTTTCTTGCAGAGCCGAAAGGCAAGGATGCCGACACCCGGGCGCTCGAAGGCGATCTTTCGGCGCATCTCGGCCTCAAGGTCTCGGTCGAGCACAAACCGGGCAGCGAAGGCGGCAAACTGGTGCTGAATTACAGCTCGCTCGAGCAGCTCGACGATCTCTGCCGCAGACTGGCCGGCGAATAGCGCTCAGTCAAAGTCGCGGATCAGCTCGGAAATCACCGCATTGAGGATCGGTCGCCCCGCCGGGGTGACCGAAACCAGCGCGTCACGCCGCTCGATCATGCCAAGCTCTTGCAAATGGGCAAGCCGGGCCGCCGGAATCTCGGCGCCGGTGCGCGCTTTCAGGCGCGCCAGATCAAGCGGTTCTGATGTTCTCAGCCCCATCATGATGTATTCCAACACAATATCTGTGGTGTTCAGCGTACTGCGCATTTCCGCATCGCCCTGCGCCACGGCCGAGAGCCAGACGCCGGGATTGCGCCGCGCCTCGGTGGCAATCCGCGCGCCGTCGAGTGTCAGCCGCCCATGCGCGCCGGGCCCGATGCCGGCATAATCGCCGCCGCGCCAATAAATCAGGTTGTGCCGCGATTGCCGGTCTTCGCGGGCATGGTTCGACACCTCATAGGCCGGCAGGCCGGCGGCCTCGCAAATCTCTTGGGTGAGCGCATACATATCCGCCGAAAGCTCTTCCTGCGGCAGACCGCGCAGCTTGCCGGCCTTGAAACGATCGCCAAAGGCGGTGCCATCCTCGATCGTCAGCTGGTAGAGCGACAGGTGGTCGACGCCCATGTCGAGCGCCCGGCGCAATTCGCTGTCCCACTCGGCAAGGCTCTGATCCTGCCGGGCATAGATCAGGTCGAAACTCATCCGCTCGAAGGTCTCTTGCGCAATGGCAATTGCCGCTTCCGCCTGCGCCACGTCGTGCAGCCGCCCGAGCCGCCGCAGATCGGTGTCATTCAGCGCTTGCACGCCCAGCGAGACGCGATTGACCCCGGCGGCGCGATAGCCGCGAAAACGGCCGGCCTCGACCGACGAGGGGTTGGCCTCCAGGGTGATTTCCACGTCATTCGCCAGGGTCCAGCGCTGCGCCACGCGGTTCAGCACCGCCTCGACCGTCTCGACCTGCATCAGCGATGGCGTGCCGCCGCCGAAATAGACCGAGCGCAGCACGCGGCCCGGTGTCTGCGCGGCGATCCGGTCTATCTCGCTCAGATAGGCCTCGCGCCAGGCGTCATGGTCGATGCGCCGGGTAACATGGGAATTGAAGTCGCAATACGGGCATTTGGCCTCGCAGAACGGCCAGTGGACATAAAGCCCGAAGCCGCCGACCTGCCAGTCCTCAGTCAAAGCAGCCGGCCACGAGTTTGGCGAAGGCATCGGCGCGGTGCGAAATCCTGTTTTTCTCCCAGCGCGCCATTTCGCCAAAGGTGATGTCATAGCCATCTGGCACGAAGATCGGGTCATAGCCATGCCCCTGATCGCCGCGCATCGGCCAGACCACCTTGCCCGGCATCACCCCGGGGAACACTTCGTCATGGCCATCGGGCCAGGCCAGCACCAGGGTGCAGCAGAACTGCGCCAGCCGGGGGTGGGGGGCCTCTATCGCCTCGAGCTCCTCATGCGTGCGGCGCATCGCCATCTCGAAATCGCGGCCATTCGGGGTTTCGGCCCAATCGGCGGTATAGACGCCGGGGGCGTTGCCCAGTGCGGTGATCTCGATGCCGCTGTCATCGGCAAGGGCGGGCAGGCCGGTGGCCCTGGCCGCCGCATGCGCCTTGATCCGGGCATTGCCGACGAATGTGGTTTCGGTCTCCTCGGGCTCATCCAGCCCCAATGTCGCCGCGCCCACAACCTCGACGCCATACGGCGCGAGCAATGCCTGAATTTCTTCTAGCTTGCCCTGGTTGTGGGTCGCGATGACCAGCTTGTCGCCCGAGAATTTCCGGCTCATGCCACCGCCGCTTTCTGCGCCGCAGCAAGTTCCTCGACGCCTTTTTCGGCCAGGTCCATCAGCGCGTTCATCTGATCGCGGGAAAACACAGAGCCTTCGGCCGACATCTGCACTTCGATCAGCTGCTTGCTGCCCAGCATGATGAAGTTGCCATCGACGCCGGCTTCGCTGTCTTCGGGATAGTCGAGGTCGAGCACCGGCTGGCCGGCATAGATGCCACAGCTCACCGCGGCCACCGGATCGGTCAGCGGATCCGAGACCACATCGCCGGTCTTCATCAGCTTGTTGACCGCCAGTTTCAGCGCCACCCAGCCGCCGGTGATCGAGGCGCAGCGGGTGCCGCCATCGGCCTGGATCACATCGCAGTCGACAGTGATCTGACGTTCCCCCAGCGCCACCCGGTCGACACCGGCGCGTAGGCTGCGGCCGATCAGCCGCTGGATTTCCACCGTGCGGCCGCCTTGCTTGCCGGCCGAGGCCTCGCGCCGCATGCGGGTGTTGGTGGCGCGCGGCAGCATGCCGTATTCCGCCGTCACCCAGCCCAGGCCCGAGCCTTTGATGAAGGGTGGCACCCGGTCCTCGATGGTGGCGGTGCAGAGCACATGGGTGTCGCCGATCCTGATCATGCAGGAGCCTTCTGCATGTTTCGTGACACCGGTTTCGATTGAAACGGCGCGCATTTCGCTTAAGTTCCGTCCAGACGGTCGCATGATCTTGTCCTTGCTGGTTTCTCCGCCGGGATACGGGCGGGCGGCCTGTTGCGCAACCCTGTCGTGGCGTGGTCCGATGGCAGGAAAGGAAGGGGTCAGAGCCCGATGAGCGACGGCTCGAGAATACTCGAAGAGATGAACGACCGCTCGCGCGAAGTGTTTCGCCGGGTGGTCGAAGGCTATCTGAGCACGGGCGAGCCGGTGGGCTCGCGCACGCTCACCCGCACCCTGTCACAAAAGGTCAGCGCCGCGACGGTGCGCAACGTGATGCAGGATCTGGAATATCTCGGCCTGCTCGACAGCCCGCATGTCAGCGCCGGGCGGATTCCCACCCAGCAGGGGCTGCGGATGTTCGTCGACGGGCTGCTCGAGGTCGACGAGCTGGCGATGGAAGATCGCGCCGCGCTCGATCAGACTTTGGGCGACAATGCCAGTGACGTGTCGAACCTGCTCGATCGGGTGGGATCGGCGCTCTCGGGGGTGACCCATGGCGCCTCGCTGGTGCTGACGCCGAAACACGAGGCGCCGATCCGCCATATCGAATTTGTCTCGCTGGCGCAGGACCGGGCGCTGGTGGTGCTGGTCTTTGCCGATGGTCACGTCGAAAACCGGATCTTCACTCCGCCGCCGGGCCAGACGCCGAGCTCGATGCGCGAGGCGGCGAATTTCCTCAATGCGCTGATCGAAGGCCGCACCCTCAGCGAGCTGCGCAGCGAGTTCACCAAGGAGATCAAGAAACGTCGCCAGGAAATCGACAGCCTGTCACAGGAACTGGTCGAAAGCGGACTGGCGATCTGGTCGGACGATGCGGCCGATTCCGCCCGGCTGATCGTGCGCGGACGGTCGAATCTTCTGGGCGAGCAGGGGGCCGAGGAAGACCTAGAACGGATTCGCGTGCTGTTTGACGATCTCGAACGTAAGCGGGACATTGCCGAATTCCTCGAATTGACCGAAACCGGCGATGGTGTGCGGATTTTTATCGGCTCAGAGAACAAACTTTTCTCTCTTTCGGGTTCCTCTTTGGTGGTCTCTCCATATATGAACGCGGATCGAAAGATCATCGGTGCGGTCGGTGTGATCGGCCCCACGCGGCTGAACTACGGGCGCATCGTTCCGATCGTGGATTATACGGCACAGCTGGTCGGCAAGCTGATTTCCGACCGAAGTTAGAGGTGAAGAATGGCAGAGCCGGAGAAAGAATTCCTCGACGATATTGACGAGGCAGAAGCCGAAGAACTCGCAGGCGAGATGGAAGAGATGGACGACGCAGCGATCGAGCTGGACACGCTGCGCGCCGAGCGCGACGCGCTTCAGGACAAATTCATGCGCGCCCTGGCCGATGCCGAGAATTCGCGCAAGCGGGCGCAAAAGGAACGGCATGACGCCGAGCGGTATGGCGGCTCGCGTCTGGCCCGCGATCTGTTGCCGGTCTACGACAACATGAAGCGGGCGGTCGAGGCGACCCCGGAAGACCAGAAAGAGGTCGCCGCCGCGCTGATCGAGGGTGTCGAACTGACCATGCGCGAGCTGGTGTCGGTGCTGAAGAAACACGGCATCGATCCGATCACGCCGCAGGTTGGCGACAAATTCGATCCGCAGCATCATGAGGCGATGTTCGAAGCTCCGGTGCCCGGCACCAAGGCCGGCGAGATCATCCAGGTTTCGGCCGACGGATTCATCATGCACGACCGTCTCTTGCGCCCGGCGCAGGTCGGGGTCTCGTCGAACACCGGCGGGTAAGTTTGAAAGCGCCGCCCCTCGGGGCGGCGTTTTTACGTTCCGGCCTTGATCTGGCGCGGCTCCCGAAAACGAGACCGCCTAGACCAAGCCCTTCAGCTCATAGATCACCTGCAACGCCTCGCGCGGGGACAGCTCGTCGGGATGCAGCTCGCGCAGCCGCGCCTCCGCTTCCGATGGCTCGGCCGCAGCCACCGGCGCCGGCGCGGCCGCCATCGCCGAGAACAGCGGCAGATCGTCGATCACCGCCTTCTGCTTGCTGCCCTCACGCTCGCCTTGTTCCAGCGCATCGAGGATCTCGCGCGCGCGGCCGACAACCACCTTGGGCAGCCCCGCCAGTTGCGCCACCTGCACCCCGTAAGACCGATCCGCCGCGCCTTTCTTGACCTCGTGCAGAAAGATCACCTCGTTCTGCCATTCCTTCACCGCGACGGTGGCATTCTCGACTCCGGCCATCCGTCCGGCAAGCGAGGTCATCTCGTGGTAATGCGTGGCAAAGAGGCCGCGGCAGCGGTTGACGTCATGCAGATGTTCCAGTGTTGCCCAGGCGATCGACAGCCCGTCATAGGTTGCCGTGCCGCGGCCGATCTCGTCGAGGATCACCAGCGCGCGGTCGTCGGCCTGGTTGAGAATGGCGGCGGTCTCGACCATTTCCACCATGAAGGTCGACCGACCGCGTGCCAGATCGTCCGAGGCGCCAACGCGGCTGAACAATTGCGACACCAGCCCGATATGCGCCTTTTCGGCGGGGACAAAGGCGCCCATCTGCGCCAGCACGGCGATCAGCGCATTCTGCCGCAGGAAGGTCGATTTACCCGCCATGTTCGGCCCGGTCAGAAGCCAGATCGCCGAGGCGCCATCGGCGTCGTTCAGATCGCAATCATTGGCGACAAAGGGATCGCCTTCGCGTTTCAGCGCCGTCTCGACAACCGGGTGCCGCCCGGTTTCCACGTGAAACATCCGGCTGTTGTCCACCACCGGCCGCGTCCAATCCTCCTGCGCCGCCAGTTCGGCCAGCGCGGTGGTGACATCCAGCTCGCTCAAGGCGCGGGCCAGATCGCCCAGCGGCCCGGCAGCGTCGAGAATGGCCCGGCGCAGCGCCGCGAACAGCCGTTTCTCGATCTCCAGCGCGCGGTTGCCGGCATTGAGGATGCGGGTTTCCAGCTCTGACAGGTCGACGGTGGTAAAGCGCACCTGGTTGGCGGTGGTCTGGCGGTGGATGAACCGCTCGGACAGCGCATGCATCTTGTCGGCATGGGTGGCGGTGCATTCGATGAAATAGCCCAGCACGTTGTTGTGCTTGATCTTCAGCGAGTTGATGCCGGTTTCGCTGACATACTCCTGCTGCATGCGGGCGATCACGCTGCGGCCCTCGTCGCGCAGGGTGCGAGCCTCGTCGAGCTCCTCGTCATGGCCCGGCGCGATGAATCCGCCATCGCGCGCCAGCAGCGGCGGTTCCGCCACCAGCGCCTGGTCGAGCAGGTCGAGCAGCGCGTCATGCCCCGAGAGCCGCGCCACCGCGTCGTGCAGCCGCGCTGGCAGCGCGGTATCGTCATGGCGCGCGCCGATTTCGGCGGCCTGTTCCAGCGCGTTGCGCACGGCAGTCAGATCGCGCGGGCCACCTCGGTCGAGCGACAGCCGCGACAGCGCCCGGTCGATGTCGGGAACCTTGCGCAGGGCCTCGCGCAGCGCAGAACGAAATTCCGTTTCGTCCAGTGAAAAACCCACCGCCTCGAGCCGCGCGTTGATCTCCGCCAGATCGCGCGACGGGCTGGACAACCGGCGCTCCAGCAGCCGCGCGCCGCCGGCGGTCACCGTGCGGTCGATACAGGCGAGCAGCGATCCGGCCCGCCCGCCGGAAAGTGCCGCGGTCAGTTCCAGATTGCGCCGGGTCGCGGCGTCGATCTGCATCACCCCGCCGCTGGCCTCTTTCTGCGGCGGGCGCAGCAGCGGCAGTTTGCCTTTCTGAGTGATCTTCAGATAGTCGACCAGCGCGCCCATTGCCGAAAGCTCGGCCCGTTCGAACGTCCCGAAAGCATCGAGCGAGGCCACGCCAAAGACCTCGGCCACCCGGTCCGCTGCCAGTGAGCTGTCGAAGGAGCCGCGCCCCAGCGCGGTCAGCGCCGCGCCGGCGTCGGCCACCACATTCGCCAGCTCGATCTCCTGTGCTTCGGACACCAGCACTTCGGACGGGGCGAGTCGCGCCAGCTCCGGCCCCAGGCGTACCTGCGGCAACGCCATCACGTGAAACGCCCCGGTCGAGATATCCACCCAGGCCAGCGCCGCCGCGTCGCGCACCAGCGCATAGGCGGCGAGGAAATTGTGCCGCCGCGCCTCGAGCAGGCTCTCTTCGGTCAGCGTGCCGGGGGTGACAAGCCGCACCACGTCGCGTTTCACAACCGATTTCGCGCCGCGTTTCTTGGCCTCGGCCGGGCTCTCCATCTGTTCGCAGACCGCGACGCGAAAGCCCTTGCGGATCAGCGTCAGCAGATAACCCTCGGCGGCATGCACCGGCACGCCGCACATCGGGATGTCACCGCCATCATGCTTGCCGCGCTTGGTCAGCGCGATGTCGAGCGCCTCGGCCGCCGCCTTGGCATCGTCAAAGAACAGCTCGTAGAAATCTCCCATCCGGTAAAACAGAAGTGCATCTTCATAACCGGATTTGATCTCGAGATACTGCGCCATCATCGGCGTCACGGTGGATTTGCCGCTGCTCATTCTGCCCCCTTCGGTGTTGCCGCAGACCATAAACTTCCGCGATTGTCGGGAAAAGCCGAAAGGCCCCTTCGGGAATTGCGGCAAAGCTTGCGCTTTGCTTCGCTTCGGGGCTTGGTTACAACCCGCCAGACGGAAACAGGAGGCCAGTGAATGCCCAAAGCCAAGATCACCCGCGAAGAGGCCCTTGCCTTCCATCTCGAGCCCGCACCGGGCAAATTCGAGATCACCCCCTCGGTGCCGATGACCACCCAGCGCGACCTGTCGCTGGCCTATTCGCCTGGCGTCGCCGTGCCCTGCGAGGAAATCGCCGCCAAGCCGGAAACTGCCTATGACTACACCAATAAGGGCAACCTGGTTGCGGTGATCTCGAACGGCACCGCGGTTCTGGGGCTGGGCAACCTTGGCGCGCTGGGCTCGAAACCGGTGATGGAAGGCAAGGCGGTGCTCTTCAAACGCTTCGCCGACGTCAATTCGATCGATATCGAGCTGGATACCGAAGACCCCGACGCCTTCTGCAACGCGGTGCGGCTGATGGGGCCGACCTTTGGCGGCATCAACCTCGAGGACATCAAGGCACCCGAGTGTTTCATCATCGAGCAGCGGCTCAAGGAAGAGATGGACATCCCGGTCTTTCACGACGACCAGCACGGCACCGCGGTGATCTGTGCCGCCGGGCTGATCAACGCGCTGCATCTGTCGGGTAAGAAGATCGAGGACTGCCGCATCGTGCTGAACGGCGCCGGGGCGGCGGGGATCGCCTGTCTCGAACTGGTGAAATCCATGGGCGCGCAGCAGGACAACTGCATCATGTGCGACACCAAGGGAGTGATCTACCAGGGCCGCACCGAGGGCATGAACCAGTGGAAATCGGCGCATGCCGCCAACACCGATCTGCGCACGCTGGAAGAGGCGATGAAGGGGGCGGATGTCTTCCTTGGCGTGTCGGCCAAGGGCGCGGTGACCCAGGAGATGGTGATGAGCATGGCCGAGGATCCGGTGATCTTTGCCATGGCCAACCCCGATCCCGAAATCACCCCGGAAGAGGCGCATGAGGTGCGCGCGGACGCCATCGTCGCCACCGGCCGCTCGGATTACCCGAACCAGGTCAACAACGTGCTGGGCTTTCCCTATCTCTTTCGCGGCGCGCTTGACGTGCATGCCCGCGCAATCAACGACGAGATGAAGATCGCCTGCGCCGAAGCGCTGGCGGAGCTGGCGCGCGAGGATGTGCCCGACGAGGTGGCGCTGGCCTATGGCAAGAACCTGACCTTCGGCCGCGATTACATCATCCCGACGCCGTTCGACCCGCGTCTGATCCACCGCATTCCGCCCGCCGTCGCCAAGGCCGGCATGGACACCGGCGCGGCGCGGCGGCCGATTGTCGACATGGAAGCCTATGAGCTGTCGCTGAAGTCGCGGCTCGATCCCACCGCCTCGATCCTGCGCGGCATCAATGCGCGTGCGCGCGCCAATCAGGCGCGGATGATCTTTGCCGAAGGCGACGATCCCCGGGTGCTGCGCGCCGCGGTGATGTATCAGCGCAACGGGCTGGGCAAGGCGCTGGTGGTCGGCCGTGACGACGATGTAAGGGCCAAGCTTCAGGCCGCTGGCATGGGCGATGCGGCCCGCGAGCTGGAAATCGTCAACGCTGCCAATACCCGCTATCTCGAGACTTACAAAGATTTCCTGTACAGCCGCCTGCAACGCAAGGGTCACGACGAGAAGGATATCCATCGCCTCGCCGCGCGCGACCGGCATGTCTTTGCCGCGCTGATGCTGGCGCATGGCCATGGCGACGGGCTGATCACCGGCGCGACGCGCAAATCGGCGCATGTGCTGGAGCGGATGAACTACGTCTTCGACGCCGATGCCGAGCATGGCGCCGTCGGCGTGACGGCGCTGTTGCACAAGGGACGGATCGTGCTGATCGGCGATACGCTGGTGCAGGAATGGCCCGACGAAGAGGATCTCGCCACCATCGCCGAACGCTCGGCCGATGTAGCGCGGCATCTGGGGCTGGAACCCCGGGTCGCCTTTGTCAGCTTTTCGACCTTTGGCTACCCGGTGTCGGAACGGGCGACCAAGATGCTGCTCGCGCCCAAGGTGCTGGACCGGCGCGGCGTGAGCTTTGAATACGAAGGCGAAATGACCGTCGACGTGGCGCTGAACGCCCAGGCGCAAAAGGCCTATCCGTTCTCGCGGCTGACCGGTCCGGCCAATATCCTCGTGGTGCCGGCGCGGCATTCGGCCTCGATCTCGACCAAGCTGATGCAGGAAATGGCAGGCGCCACGGTGATCGGGCCGATCCTCGCCGGCGTCGACAAGTCGATCCAGATATGTTCGTCTGTCTCGACCGCCAATGACATCCTGAACATGGCGATACTGGCCGCCTGCAAGGTGGGGTGAGCGGGCATACGGAAACCCTCCGGTGGAGGGTTTCGCCCGTGACCGGGCGCAGCAGGCAAGGTGAAAGGGGAGCGGCGTGACCATCTTCAACCTCGGCTCGATCAATGCCGATCTCTTCTATCACCTGCCGCATCTGCCGGCGCCGGGCGAGACCCTGGCCTCGACCGAATTTCGCCGCGGGCTGGGCGGCAAGGGCGCCAACATGTCAGTGGCGGCGGCGCGGGCGGCCGGGCATGTGGTGCATATCGGCGCGGTCGGCACGGATGGGCGCTGGGCGGTCGAGCGCCTGTTGGAATATGGCGTCGACACCCGCCATATCGCCGAGCTGGGGGACACCACCGGCCATGCGATCATCCTGATCGACGCGGCGGGCGAAAACCAGATCGTGCTTTACCCCGGTGCCAATGTCGCGCTGGGGCAGGGGCAGGTGACGGCGGCGCTGGCCGGGGCGACCCCGTCGGACAGCCTGATGTTCCAGAACGAAACCAACCTTCAGAGCTTTGCCGCCGGCCTCGGACAGCAGAAAGGCATGCGTGTGGTCTATGCCGCGGCGCCTTTCGATGCCGAAGCGGTGCACGGCGTGATCGACCGGATCGATCTCCTTGTGCTCAATCAGGTCGAGGCGGCGCAGCTGGAGGCAGCGTTGGGGCGGGGGCTGGGCGATCTCGGGATTTCCGATATCGTGGTCACCCTCGGGGCCGAGGGCTGTCGGCATCTGGAGCGCCAGAGCGGCAGCGACCGGCATTATCCCGGGATCAAGGTCGCGGCGGTCGATACCACCGGGGCCGGCGACACCTTTACCGGCTATCTTGTGGCCGGGCTCGACCGGGGCATGCCGATGGAACAGGCAATCGGCCGGGCCCAGCGCGCCGGGGCGCTGATGGTGACCCGGCAGGGCACGGCGGATGTCATCCCCGATCTCAGGGATCTGGAAGACTTCCGCCCCTGATCAACCGCCGACAAAAGGCGCGTCTTCGCCCCAGAGCGCGCGCACCCGATCATCGCGGCCACAGGCCTCGCGGTAACGCTTGTAGGCATCGGCCCGCGAGATATAGCCGAAGCGGGTGAGCGTGGATTTGCTCGATTTGTAGTAATTCTGGTGAAAGTCTTCGGCCAGATAGAAGGGTTTGGCGTCGAGCACCGGGGTCACGATCTCCTGGCCAAGCGCCGCCTGCGCCTCGGCCTTGGCGCGGCTGGCTTCGGCCCTGGCCTGGGCATCTTCGACAAAGACGGCGGTGCGGTAGCTGTTGCCCCGGTCACAGAACTGGCCGCCCGCGTCGGTCGGGTCGATCGAGCGGAAGAACAGGCCGAGCAGCTGCGCGCGGCTGACCTGATCGGGATCATAGCGGATCTGCACCGCCTCGTAATGGCCGGTGCCGCCGCGGGTCACCTGTTTGTAGCTGGGGTTTTCCACATTGCCGCCGGTATAGCCGCTGACCACCTCTGCCACGCCTCTGACCTTTTCGAAATCAGCCTCGACGCACCAGAAACAGCCGCCGGCGACCGTCAGTACCTCGGTCTCCGCGGCGCGGGCCTTTCCGGAATGCACGATCAGTCCGAGGGCGATCAGGGCTGCCAGCAGCGCTGGCTTGAGCGATGAGAAACGGGACATGGGTGATACCTCCTGCGCCAAGCCTGTTGCAAAAGCGGCACGTCAGGCAAGCCGCCACCGCCCCCTGTCACGCAGAGGTGAGACGGTGTGACCGACCGCATTCGCCAAACATTCCCAGACAACATGAAACTATTGCCGGACCGGCCACGTAGCTGTGAACGCCGGACGCGATCCGGACGTGAAAACAGATTTCCAAGGAGACTTGACGATGACCCGTTTTACACTGAGCCTTGCCGCCGCCACCCTGTCCGCCACCGCTGCCTTTGCCGGCGGTCACGGCATGACCCCCGCCGTCGAGGCGGTTGATCAGGACCTTTCCAATGGCGTCGTGTCGGCCGACAAGGTCACTGCGTCCGAGAACGGCTGGCTGGTGGTGCACCGCACCGACACCGACATGAAGCCGGGCCCGGTTGTCGCTTATGCGCCGATCCGCATGGGGGAAACCATGGATGTCGCCGCCATTCTGCAAGAAGACGTGGCCTCGGGCGACATGCTGATGCTGATGGTTCACAGCGAAGCCGGCGGGATGGAAACCGGCGTTTTCGAATACACGCTCGGCGCCAAGGAAGACGGCCCGATCCGCGTGGATGACAAGCTCGTGATGGGAACCATTACCGCACAGTAGAGTTGGCTTGGCACGCTCGGCAGGGACCGTGAGCCCTGCCGAAGCGTTTTAACGAGTAAGGTGCGGGGCCGTCAGCCCTTCAATCGGCGGTCCCGTGCTGCAAGAAGCTTCAGCCGCAGCGCATTGAGCTGGATGAAGCCCGCCGCATCCTTCTGGTCATAGGCGCCGGCGTCGTCCTCGAAGGTGACATGCGCCTCGGAATAAAGCGAATGATCCGACCAGCGGCCGACGGTGCGCGCCATGCCCTTGAACAGCATCACCCTGACCGTGCCCGAGACATGCTCCTGGCTCTTGTCGATCAGCGCTTGCAGCATCTCGCGCTCGGGCGAGAACCAGAACCCGTTGTAGATCAACTCGGCATAGCGCGGCATGATCGAATCCTTGAGGTGACCAGCGCCGGAATCCAGCGTGATCTGTTCGATGCCGCGGTGCGCCTCGAGCAGGATGGTGCCGCCGGGGGTCTCGTAGATGCCGCGCGACTTCATGCCGACAAAGCGGTTCTCGACGAAATCCAGACGGCCGATGCCATGTTTGCGGCCGTATTCGTTCAGCTCGGTCAGGATCGTTGCCGGGCTCTTGGCGGTGCCGTTGATCGCCACGGCGTCACCTTTTTCAAAGGTGATCTCGATGTATTCCGGCTGGTCCGGCCCGCCGACGGGATCGTCGGTGCGTTGATAGACATAATCCGGTGCCATTTCGGCGGGGTCTTCCAGCACCTTGCCCTCGGACGAGGTGTGCAGCAGGTTGGCATCGACCGAAAACGGCGCTTCGCCGCGCTTGTCCTTGGCGACGGGGATCTGATGCGCCTCGGCAAACTCCAGCAGACGGGTGCGCGAGGTCAGATCCCATTCGCGCCAGGGCGCGATCACCTTGATATCGGGGTTGAGCGCATAGCAGGCCAGCTCGAAGCGCACCTGATCATTGCCCTTGCCGGTGGCGCCGTGGGCCACGGCATCGGCGCCGGTGGCTTCGGCGATCTCGACCAGTCGCTTGGAGATCAGCGGGCGGGCGATCGAGGTGCCGAGCAGGTAGAGCCCTTCGTAAACCGCATTGGCGCGGAACATCGGAAACACGAAGTCGGACACGAATTCCTCGCGTAGATCCTCGATGTGGATCTCCTTGACGCCCATCATCTCGGCCTTCTTGCGCGCCGGTTCGAGCTCTTCGCCCTGGCCCAGATCGGCGGTGAAGGTCACGACCTCACAGCCATACTCGGTTTCAAGCCATTTCAGGATGATCGAGGTATCGAGGCCACCGGAATAGGCCAGGACAACTTTCTTGGGCGCGGACATGGGCGTTTCCTTCTTGAAAGACGCAAGCGCGATACCGGGTTTTCGGGCGCGGGGCAAGGTGGCGGCGTTGACCTTGGTTCGGCTTACGCCCAATGTGCGCCCGAAACCGGTGTCCGAGGAGCGACAGATGAAAGCCTGGTCGATGTTCGTCCATTCCCTGCGGCTTGTGATCAACAATCTCGATGTGGCGCTCAGGGTCTCGCTGGTGCTTTATTCGGTGCAGGCGATCTCGCAGATCTACACCTTTTCGGCCAATAGCGGCGAAATGGTGCAGGGCCCCGACGGAATCCCCTATCCCGACATTTCCGCCGGCGAAGGGTTTGTCATGTTGCTGCTGGGCATTGCCGCGCTTCTGGCGTCGCTCTGGATCGCGGTGGCCTGGCATCGCTATGTGCTTCTGGGCGAAGAGCCGGCGGGCTGGCTTCCGAACTGGCCCGGCGCAGCGATCCCCGGCTATCTCTGGCGCTCGGTGCTCCTGGGGTTGGTGGTGGCGCTGGCGGCGGTGCCGGTGGGCGCGATCAGCGCGGTGATCCTGCCGCCGGTGCTGATGCTGGCGGTCACCGTGGGGGTGGCCTCTTTCGTGTTCTTCCGCCTTTCGCCGATCCTGCCGGCCATCGCGCTGGGCAACAGCCTGGGCTTTCGCGAAGCCTGGGAGGCGACGCGTGGAGAGGCCGGCACCATCGTCGGGCTGGCCGGGCTGATGATCCTCGGCTCGCTGGCGTTGCAGATCCCGACGATGCTGTCCGGCGACCCGAATTCGCTGCTCAGCCTGGTCTATTCCATCGTCGTCGGCTGGTTTGCCACGATGATCGGGATCTCGCTCTTGACCACGGTCTATGGCCATTGCGTCGAGGGGCGCGGCGTCGACTAGGCTTGCCTCGCGGCGAATTCGCCCCATTTTCGCCCGGTATTCACGGTATATGGCGGAGCATGCTTTACCGTGGAGCCCGTGAATGCGAAGAGCCTATGAAAGCCCTGTCTGGACCATGCCCATGCTGACACCCATCCCGTTCCGGCCCGATGAGGCGCACCGGCGGCTCTACCGCAGCGCGCTGGGCCAGTTCGCGACAGGGGTCACCGTCATCACCACGATGACCGACGACGGCCCCACCGGGATGACGGTGAATTCCTTCACCTCGGTGTCGCTCGATCCGCCGCTGGTGCTCTGGTGCCTGGCCGACAATTCGCAGCGCTATGACGTGTTCAGCGGCGCCAGGACCTATGCGATCAACGTACTGCATTCCGGGCAATACGAACTGGCGATGGTGTTTGCCAAGGATGGCGGGCATTTCACCGAGGCCAATTCCTTTGCCGGGGCGCTGGGCGCACCGGTGTTGCGCGATGCGCTGGCGGTGTTCGAATGCCGGCTCGAACAGACGGTGGCGGTGGGCGATCATTCGGTGATCGTCGGCCGCGTCGACCAGCTGAGCTATCGCGAGGGCGATCCGCTGATCTTTCAGGGCGGGCATTTTGGCACCTTTTCCGGATAAGCTGCCGGATTTCCTCTCCGAGCCCGAGCTGTGGCCGCAGGGCGCCGGGCGCTGCCTGCTGTTCGCGCAATACGACATCGCCCGCTGTCGCGACAGCGATTATGCCGTTGCCGGGCTGGCCCCGCCCGATTTCCTGTCGCGTGCCGTGCCGAAGCGGCGGGCCGAATTCCTCGCCGGGCGGGCGCTGGCGGGGCAGGCGCTGGCGCGGTTGGGGGCGACCGGCGCGGTGGGCCGCGATTCCCATGGTGCGCCGGTCTGGCCCCGGGGCATGCAGGGCTCAATTTCGCACAGTCACGGCATGGTCGGCGTCTGGCTGGGGCAGGGGGCGACGACCTTTGGTCTTGATCTCGAGGCGCTGGCCGATCCACGCGCCGTGCGCGCGATCTGTCATTCGGTGCTGACGCCGGGCGACAGGGTGCATCTGGGAGCGACCCCCGATGCCGCCGGCGCCACCGCAGTGTTTTCCGCCAAGGAGGCGCTCTACAAGGCGCTGTTTCCGCGCGTCGGGCGGTTTTTCGGTTTCGATCATGCGGAAATCGCCGAAATTCGGCCGGATGGACTGGCCTTGCGCCTGACAAAACCCCTATCAACGGGCTGGCCGGCAGGCTGCGTTTTCGAGATTGCGCAGCACTGGCGGGCCGGCACTGTTATCAGCCAATGCGAGATTGCTTCATGACGTCCGATTTGCGCCAATGCGCCCTGCACCTGTTCGACAAGGCGGTCGAGGCCGCCGATCCGGCGATTGCCCTGCGCCGCGCTCTGGCCGCGCATCCGCTGCCGCAACCGGACGGGCAGCTGCATGTCATCGCCATCGGCAAGGCCGCCCCGGCGATGCTGCGCGAGGCGCTGGCGCATCTGGACGGCGCGGTTCCCGCGCTGGCGATCACGCATTACGAAAACGACATGGATGTGCCCGGGGCCGAGGTGATCCGCGCCGCGCATCCGGTGCCAGATGCCGCCGGACTGGGGGCCGGACAAGAGCTTATCTCGCGGTTGTCGTCGCTGGGGCCACAGGATGCCGTGGCTGTGCTGGTCTCTGGTGGCGGGTCGGCGCTGGTGCCCGCCCCGGTCGAGGGCGTGACGCTGGAAGACAAGGCCGAGGTCAACCGCCTGTTGCTGGGCGCCGGGCTCGATATCGTGCGGATGAACCTGGTGCGGCAGCAATTGTCCCGGCTCAAGGGGGGCGGGCTGCTGCGCCAGGCCGCGCCGGCGCCGGTGACCGCCTATATCCTGTCGGATGTGATCGGCGACGATCTGCGCGCCATTGCCTCGGGCCCCACCGTCGGCCCGATCGGCACCCGTGCCGAAGCCAGGGCGGTGCTGCAAGAGGCCGGCGTCTGGGAGGCCTGCCCGGCCTCGGTGCGGGCACATCTTTCGGCCGAGGCTCCGGCGCCGGAGACGCCGGCGGCGCAAAACCATCTGATCGGTTCGAACCGCAAGAGCCTCGAGGCGATGCTTGCGGCGGCCGAGGGGGAGACGGCGCGGATCGTGTCGGACGCGCTCGAAGGCGATGTGGACGATGCCGCCCGGGAGGTGCTGCGCGCCGCGGCGGCTGCTCCGAAAGGCACGCCGCAGGCGCTGATCTTTGGCGGCGAGACCACGGTCACCCTGCGCGGCGACGGACGTGGCGGCCGAAACCAGGAGCTGGCGCTGCGGGTCGCGCTCTCGGCGCGGAATTTCGATCTGCCGGCCAATTGGCTGTTTCTCTCCGGCGGCACCGACGGGCGCGACGGCCCGACCGATGCCGCCGGCGGTATTGTCGGCCCCGGCACCGCTGCGGCGATCGGCGCCGAGGCGCAGGCGCTGCTGGCCAACAACGACAGCTTCGAGGCGTTGCGCCGGGCCGATGCCCTGCTGATGACCGGGGCGACCGGCACCAACGTGGCCGATGTCCAGGTCTTTCTGATCGGCGCCGACTAACCGGCGCGGCGGGTGGTCAGCCCGCTGGCGAATTCGCTGCGCGCACGGGCATAGGCGTCGCGGATAGCGGCGACGTCCACCCGCTCGCCCTGGCCGGCATTCGCCGCGGTTTCGCCCGCCTGGCACAGCGCCGCAAAGGCCGCGAACCCGAGGTTCAGCGCGCTGCCCTTGAGGAAATGCAGCTGCGCCTCGAGATCGGCCGTTTCGGGGGCAAGCGTGCCGATCACGCCGTCGACCTCGTCGAGGAACAGCTCGACCACTTCGGCAAAATCCTCTTCTCCCACTTCCTCGCGGAGCTCGGAGACCCGGGACCAGTCAATCATTATACACTTCTCCTGGTTACTGGTCAGGGTTCTACGCGCACGAGGCTAAGATTTGGTTGCCGAATCCGCGCGGATTTTCGGAAATTTCCGGCCTTCATTCCGGGTTAAGGCCGACAGGTCATACCGGGGGAAAGGAACACGCAGGACGGAATCAGCGACCATTGGATTTGGCAGCCAGACATACCCTTTCGGCCGGGGTCAGCGCCCGGCGCCCGCGCATTCTGGTTGTCGATGACAGCAAGATGCAGCGCAAGATCCTCTCGGCTTCGTTGCTTCGGCAGGGCTATATCGTCGATGTGGCCGCCGGAGGGCAGGAGGCGCTGGCGCTGTGCGAGGCCAATCCGCCCGATCTGGTGCTCAGCGACTGGATGATGCCGGGCATGGACGGGCTGGAATTCTGCAAGCGGTTCCGCGCGATGGAGCGGGACGGCTATGGCTATTTCATCCTGCTCACGTCTAAGAGCGAGAAAGGCGCGGTGGCGCGCGGGCTCGACAATGGCGCCGATGATTTCCTGACCAAACCGGTCTATGTCGACGAGCTGCGCGCCCGGATCACCGCCGGCGAGCGCATTCTCGAGATGCAGCGCCAGCTGAGCGAGCAGAACCGGGTGATCTCGCGCACGCTGACCGAATTGCAGGGGCTTTACGATGCGCTCGACAATGATCTGATCGAGGCCAAGAAGCTTCAGCAATCGCTGGTGCGCGACCGGTATCGCCGGTTCGGCAATGCCGATCTGTCGCTGCTGCTGCGGCCTTCGGGCCATGTCGGCGGCGATCTGGTGGGGTTCTTCCCGGTCGGCAAGACGCGGCTGGGCATCTATGCGATCGACGTTTCGGGCCATGGCATTTCCTCGGCGCTGATGACGGCCCGGCTGGCCGGCTATCTCTCGGCCACGACCCCGGATCAGAACGTCGCTCTGTATGAGACCGAGGAGGGCGCCTATGCGATGCATCCGCCCGACCAGGTGATCGGGCGGCTCAACCGACTGGTGCTCGAGGAGATGGAGACCGAGCATTACTTCACCATGTTGCTGGCCGATGTCGATCTTGCCTCGGGACGGGTCCGATTGGCCCAGGCCGGGCATCCGCATCCGCTGGTGCAACGGGCCGACAACAGGATCGAGCTGATCGGTGCTGGCGGCCTGCCGGTCGGGCTGATCGAAGACGCGGCGTTTGACCGGTTCGAGATCGATCTGAACAAGGGCGACCGGCTGCTGCTGTATTCCGACGGCATCACCGAATGCCCCGACGCCGGCGGTGGGTACTTCGAGGAGGAGGGGCTGATCCGGCTGGCCCGCGATCTGCACCACCTGCCGGGGCGCGAGTTTCTCGAGGCGATGGTCTGGACCCTGGCGGAAAGCACCGGCAGCGAGGATTTCCCGGACGATATCTCTGCCGCCCTGCTGGAGTTCTAGCCCAACAGGCCCGGCGTCGCTCTGACACGGCGGAGCGCGGCGCGGTCCACCGGGTTCGACAGCCAGTGCCCGGCGTCGGCCATCGGCACGACCCGCACCCTGTGACCGGCTTCCTCGGGTGGGCCCAGGCGATGCACCGGGCGGGCAAGGTAGATGGTGCAGAGCTTTTCGGCCCAGAGGTCGTATTCCGACATGAAGACAAATCGCCGCCAGGCCCCGATCCGGCGCGGCGCGGCGATCTTCCAGCCGGTTTCCTCGCGCACTTCGCGATGCAGCGCCGCGACCGGCGCCTCGCCGGGATCGATGCCGCCGCCGGGCAGTTGCAGCGGCTCGTCCGATCCGCTCTGCCAGGTCAGAAGCAGCCGGTTCCCGATCGGCAGCAGCGCATAGACCCCGGGGCGCAGCCGGTGGCGCTTGTCCCGGGCTGGTGCGGTGCCGACGCGGCGGATCATGGCATACCCCTTTAATGCTGCGCTTTCACGGCTATATAGAGGCGATATGCCAAATCTGGGCAACAAGGAACTCCCATGATCTCTGTGAATGCCATCGCCTGGGACGATACCGTCCTGCCGTTTCAGCTTGACCGCTCGGACATCCGCGGCCGCGTCGCGCGGCTGGACGGGGTGCTGGAAGGCATCCTGAAACAACACGATTACCCCCCGGTGGTCGAGGCGCTGGTGGCCGAAATGGCGCTGCTGACCGCGCTGATCGGCCAGACCGTCAAGCTGCGCTGGAAACTGTCGTTGCAGGTGCAGTCGAACGGCCCGGTGCGGATGATCGCCACCGATTATTACGGCCCGAGCAAAGAGGGCGAACCGGCGCGCATCCGCGCCTATGCCAGCTATGATGCGGCGCGGCTGTCGGGCAACAACCCCTTTGACCAGCTCGGCGAGGGCTATTTCGCCATCATGATCGATCAGGGGCAGGGGATGCAGCCTTACAAGGGCATCACGCCGCTGGCCGGGGGCACCCTGCGCGCCTGTGCCGAAAGCTATTTCGCCCAGTCGGAACAGCTTCCGACGCGGTTCAACCTGAGCTTTGGCCGCTCGACCGAGCCCGGCGAGGCCGAGCGCTGGCGCGCCGGTGGCATCATGTTGCAACATATGCCCAAGGCCTCGCCCTTTGCCAGCGGCGAAGGCGGCTCCGGCGAGGGCGGGTTGCTCACCGTCGATGATCTTCTGGATGACGAAGAAACGGCAGAGAACTGGAACCGCGCCAATATCCTGCTCGATTCGGTCGAGCTGATGGAGCTGATCGGGCCGCAGGTGCCGCCGACTGATCTTCTGGTGCGGCTGTTTCACGAGGAACAGCCGCGGGTCTATCCGACCCAGCCGGTGCATTTCGGCTGCACCTGTTCCGAGGATCGGGTGCGGCAGAGCCTGTCGATCTATTCCGCCAAGGACATCGAAAAGATGACCACGGAAGACGGCCGGGTGACCGCCGACTGCCAGTTCTGCGGTGCGCATTACGATCTCGACCCCGCCACCGTGGGTTTCGAGGCGAATGACGATTGATCCGCTCGATCCGCTCGTCGCCGCGCTGTCCCGGGATGGCGCGGCCTCGTCGGATTTCGATCTGAACCCGGATTTCAAGCTTCCGCAATCCCGCAAGCTGCGCCCCGCCGGCGTGCTTGCGGGTTTTGTCATGCAGGACGGCGTGCCGCAGGTGATCCTGACCAAACGCTCCTCGGCGCTCAAGCATCACCCCGGCCAGATCGCCTTTCCTGGTGGCAAGCAGGATGAGGGCGACGCCGATGTCACCGCTGCCGCCCTGCGCGAGGCGCAGGAGGAGGTGGGGCTCGATCCGGCGCAGGTCGAGGTGCTGGGCCTCTTGCCGACGCATGAGACGGTGACCAGCTTTCTGGTGACGCCGGTGGTGGCGCGGGTCCGGGGCGATTTCACCCCAAGGCCGGAGCCGGGCGAAGTGGCCGAGGTGTTCACCGTGCCGCTCACCCATTTCGCCGATCCGGCGCGGTTTTCCGTGCAATCAAGGCGCTGGCGCGGGCTGCGGCGGTCCTATTACACTGTGCCCTACGGCCCCTATTACATCTGGGGTGCGACGGCCCGTATCCTGCGCGGGCTGGCAGACAGGATGGTGGCATGAGGATAACAGGCGACTGGCTGATCACCCGGGCGACCCAGGCGGTCTGCGCGATGCTGACCGAGGCCGGGCATTCGGCCTATTTCGTCGGCGGTTGCGTGCGTAACGCACTGATGGGCGAACCGGTGGCGGACATCGACATCAGCACCGACGCGCGCCCCGAACGGGTGATGGAGCTGGCCCGCGCAGCCGGTTTGCAGGCGGTGCCCACCGGCATCGATCATGGCACGGTCACCGTGATCTCGCACAAGGTTCCGCATGAGATCACAACCTATCGCCGGGATGTCGAAACCGATGGCCGCCGTGCCGTGGTGGCCTTTGCCGACAGCATCGAAGAGGATGCCCGGCGCCGCGATTTCACCATGAACGCGCTTTATGCCGATGCCTCGGGCGCGGTGCGCGATCCGGTGGGCGGGCTCGACGATCTCAAGGCGCATCACGTGCGGTTCATTGACGATCCTGCGGCGCGCATCCGGGAGGATTACCTGCGCATCCTGCGGTTTTTTCGCTTCAACGCCTGGTATGGTCGCGCAAAGGGCGGGTTCGACCGCGAGGCGCTGGCGGCGATTGCCGACAACCTCGACGGGCTGGAAACACTGTCGCGCGAACGTGTCGGCGCCGAGATGATCAAGCTGCTCTCGGCCCCCGATCCGACCCGCGCGGTGGCGGCGATGGACAAGGCCGGCGTGCTGCTGCGCATCCTGCCGGGCGCCGTCATTTCCGCGCTGGGGCCGCTGGTCTACGTCGAGGACGAGGCCGGCCTTGCCCCCGACCCGGTGTTGCGGCTGGCGGCGCTGGGCGGAGAGGATGTGGCCGAGCGGCTGCGGCTGTCGAAGGCCCAGGCCAAGGCGCTTGCCTTCTTTCGCCACGAGGTCGGCGCCGCCACGCCGCCGGCCGAGATCGGCTATCGCCATGGCGCGGAGCAATCGGAGAAGCTGCTCGCCCTGCGTGCCGCGCTCTTGCAGGAACATATCGACCGCAAGGCCTTTGCCGAGATGGAAGAGGGCGCCAACGCGGTGTTTCCGATCCGGGCCGCCGATCTGATGCCGGAGTACGAAGGCCCGGCGCTGGGCGAAAGACTGCGGCTGCTTGAAACGCTCTGGATCACCTCCGGCTTCGAACTGACGCGCGACGAACTGCTGCGGAAGGACTGACCCGTCCCACGGGGGGTGACAAACCGTCACAGTCGGGGTATGAAAGGCGCATCTGAACAGGAGAGTGCAGCATGGAAACAGAGATCAGCTTCCGCCACGGCTAAGCCACGTTCTCTGTTTGCGTGGATGTTCCACGCCATGTCCATCAGTTGCCCATTTGCTCGCAGGAGCGCTCCATGTTCAAATTTTTCGAAAATCTTGTCGATCCCTATTGTGCCTATCCCGCCTCGGATCATCCGCCCCAGCGGCTCTGGCCGTTTCTCCTGGCCTATGCGCAGCCATTCAAACGGGTCTTTGCCGTCGCCGCCGTGATGTCGGTGGTGGTGGCGGTGATCGAGATCGGGCTGATCTGGGCGATGGGCTGGGTGGTCGACATCCTCGCGGGGTCACCAGAGCAGGTGTGGCAGGACTACGGCGGCTGGCTGATTGCGCTGGCGGTCTTCCTGCTGGTGCTGCGGCCGGTGTTGCAGGCGGTGGATGTGGCGCTGCTCAATAATACCATCCTGCCGAATTTCGGCACACTGATCCGGTTTCGTGCCCATGCCCATGTGCTGCGCCAGTCGGTCGGCTGGTTCGAGAACGATTTTGCCGGCCGCATTGCCAACCGCATCATGCAGACCCCGCCCGCCGCCGGCGAGGCGGTGTTTCAGGTGTTCGACGCGATCACCTTTTCGCTGGCCTATGTGGTTGGCGCCGTGGTGCTGCTGGGGCAGGCCGACTGGCGGCTGTCCTTGCCGCTGCTGGCCTGGCTCGGGCTGTACGGTCTGCTGATCCGCTGGACGATCAGGCGCGTCGGCCCCGCCTCGCAGGCGGCAAGCGACGCCCGCAGCGAGGTGACGGGCCGGGTGGTGGATGCCTACAGCAACATCCATTCGGTCAAGATGTTTGCCCACCATGGCCGCGAGATGGACTTTGCCAAAGAGGCGATCGAGCGCGCGCGCAGGACCTTTCAGGCGGAAATGCGGATCTTTACCATCATGGATGTGGTGCTGACCCTGCTGAACGGCTTTCTGATCGTCGGGGTGGTCGGCTGGGCGCTCTGGCTCTGGATGCAGGGGCTTGCCAGTGTCGGTGCGGTGGCCGCCGCGACGGCGCTGACCCTGCGGCTCAATGCCATGACCGGCTGGATCATGTGGGCGCTGACCTCGTTCTTTCGCGAGCTGGGCGTGGTGAGGGAAGGCATGGAAACCATCGCCCAGCCGATCGCCCTGCGCGACGGGCCGGAGGCCACGCCCTTGCAGCTCGGCGACGGGCGGATCGAACTGGACCGGCTGTCGCATCATTACGGACGCGGGCGCGGCGGGCTGGACCGGATCAGCCTGAGCATCGCGCCGGGCGAAAAGATCGGGCTGGTCGGCCGGTCGGGCGCCGGAAAATCGACGTTGGTGAAGCTGCTGCTGCGGTTCTATGACGCCGAAAGCGGCCGCATCCTGATCGACGGGCAGGACATCTCGCAGGTCACCCAGGACAGCCTGCGGCGACAGATCGGCATGGTGCAACAGGACAGTTCGCTGCTGCACCGCTCGATCCGCGACAACCTGCTGTATGGCCGCCCCGACGCCACCGAAGCCGAGATGATCGCCGCCGCCAAACAGGCCGAGGCCCATGCGTTCATCCTCGATCTCGAAGACCAGAAAGGCCGGCGCGGCTATGACGCGCAGGTCGGCGAACGCGGCGTCAAGCTGTCCGGCGGGCAACGGCAGCGGATCACCCTGGCGCGGGTGATCCTGAAAGACGCGCCGATCCTGCTCCTGGACGAGGCGACAAGCGCGCTCGACAGCGAGGTCGAGGCGGCGATCCAGTCGACGCTTTACGGCATGATGGCCGGCAAGACGGTGATTGCCATCGCGCACCGGCTTTCGACGATTGCCCAGCTCGACCGGATCCTGGTGATGGATGACGGCCGCATCGTCGAACAGGGCAGCCATGACGACCTTTTGGCCCGCGGCGGGCTATATGCCGGGTTCTGGGCGCGCCAGTCCGGCGGGTTCCTGGCGGTCGAAGACCAGAGCAAGACGGAAGAAACGGAGGCAGCGGAATGACGGCACCATCCTGGATCGATCCCTTTGCCGAGGCGGATACGCCGCCGCCGCGCAGCCTTGGCGCCTTTTTGCGCTGGGCGCTCAGGGGCAGCTTCGGCGTGATCGGCATCGCCGGCGCGACCTCGGCCTTTGCCGGGGTGCTCGAGGTGCTGGCGGCGATGACCCTGGGGCTGGTGGTGGACGCGGCGCTGAACGGCACGGCCGAGAGCGTCTTTGCTGAAAACCTCTGGTTGCTGATCGGTGTCACGCTGTTTTTCCTGCTGCTGCGACCGCTGGTTCTGATGGCCTCGGCCTGGCTGCAATCGATCGTGTTGCAGCCCAATCTGCTCAGCCTCGTGCTGTCGCGGCTGCATCGCTTCACGCTGGGGCAGGATGTCACCTTTTTCGACAATGATTTTGCCGGCCGGATCGCGCAAAAGGAGATGCAGACCGCCCGCGCCATCACCGATGTGGTCGTCGAGGTGGTGCATACGGTGCTCTTTGCCCTGGCTTCGGTGGTGGGCTCGATCCTGCTGCTGGGCACCGTCGATGCGCGGATCGCCCTTGGGCTCCTGCTGTGGATCGCCGGCTACCTGCTGATGATCCGCTATTTCATGCCGCGGATACGCCTGCGCTCCAAGGCGCGGGCCTCGGCGCGGGCAATGGTGACCGGCCAGGTCGTCGATACGGTGACCAACATCAAGACGGTCAAGCTGTTCGCCCACGCCGATCACGAGGATCAGGCGGCGCTGGGCGCGATGGCGCGGTTTCGCGACCGACAGCTCGATTTCGGCCAGGTCTCGGTGCAGTTCCGGTTCTGGCTGATGGCGCTGGCCGGCGTTCTGCCGGTGCTGTTGGTGGGCGGCGCGCTCTGGTACTGGTCGCGCGGGCTGGTCAGTGCGGGCGATATTGCCGCCACCGGCGCGGTCAGCCTGCGGCTGGCGCAGATGACCGGCTGGGTCTCGTTCACGTTGATGGGCCTCTATGCCAATGTCGGCGAGGTGGAGGACGGCATGCGCACGCTGACCCCGCCGCATGGGCTGACCGATGTCGCCAATGCCACGCAGCTAAAGGTGACCGACGGAAGGATCGCCTTTCGCGACGTGGATTTCGCCTATGGCCGCGATATCGGCGGGGTCGAGCACATCCGCCTTGAAATCTCGCCGGGGGAAAAGCTTGGCATCGTCGGCGCCTCGGGGGCCGGCAAATCGACGCTGGTGGCACTGCTCCTGCGGCTCTACGACGCCGAAAAGGGCGAGGTCTGCATCGACGGGCAGGACATTGCCGGCGTCACCCAGGAGAGCCTGCGGCGCCAGATTGGCATGGTCACCCAGGAAACCGCCATGTTCAACCGGTCGGCGCGCGACAACATCGCCTATGGCCGGCCCGACGCCACCGAGCAAGACATCATCGCGGCGGCGGAACGCGCCGAGGCGCATGATTTCATCCTCGATCTCGAGGACCACGAGCATCGCACCGGCTATGACGCGCATCTGGGAGAACGCGGGGTCAAACTGTCGGGCGGCCAGCGGCAGCGGATCGCGCTGGCCCGGGCCATCCTCAAGGACGCGCCGATCCTGGTGCTGGACGAGGCGACAAGCGCGCTGGACAGCGAGGTCGAAGCGGCGATCCAATCGGCGCTGGAACGGGTGATGGAGGGCAAGACCGTGCTGGCCATCGCCCACCGTCTCTCGACGATCGCGCGGATGGACCGCATCGTCGTGCTCGACAAGGGCCGGATCGTCGAAGAGGGGAGCCACGAGGTGCTGCTCGACAAGGGCGGGCTCTACGCGCGCTACTGGGAGCGGCAGTCGGGCGGGTTCCTCAACCTGGTCGAAGCCGCGGAATGAAGCGGATCACGATCGTCGGCCAGCCGGGCGGCGGCAAATCCATCCTGGCCCGGCTGATCGGTGTGCGTCCGGGCCTGCCGGGGCATGTGTTGCGCTCGCCGCGGGCGGTGCGGGCCTTTCTCGCCTCTCTCGACAGCGCCGGCGATTGCAGGCAAAAGCCCGGGCATGACCCAGCATGACATACTCCGCCTCGGCCATCAGGGCGACGGCATCGCCGAAGGCCCGCTGTTTGCGCCCCTGACCCTGCCCGGCGAGACCGTCAGCGGCACCGTTGAGGGGGACCGGCTGCGCGACGTCAGAATCCTCGCACCCTCGGAGCATCGCGTGGCGCCGCCCTGCCGCCATTTCAAGGCCTGCGGCGGCTGTCAGCTGATGCATGCCTCGGATGACTTCGTCGCCGGCTGGAAACAGGACATCGTCATCCGCGCGCTGTCGGCCCAGGGCATCGAGGCCGCTTTTCGCCCCATCGCCACCTCGCCGGCGCAGAGCCGCCGGCGGGCGACCTTTTCCGCCCGGCGCACCAAGAAAGGCGCGATGGCGGGATTTCACGGCCGTGCCTCGGGTGTGATCGTCGAGATCCCCGATTGCCACCTGCTGCATCCCGATCTGCTGGCCGCACGCCCGCTGGCCGAAGCGCTGGCGGCCTTGGGTGGCAGTCGCAAGGGCGAAGTGTCGGTACAGATCACCCTGTCAGAGGACGGGCTGGACGTGCTGGCCCGGGGCGGCAAACCGCTGGATCGCGCGCTCGGGGTGGCGCTGGCGGAGCTGGCCGGCCAGCAGCGGATCGCCCGGCTGGTCTGGGAGGACGAGCCGATCGCCATGCGCACCCCTCCGGGCCAGCGCTTTGACGGCATCCGTGTCGTCCCGCCGCCCGGCGCCTTTCTTCAGGCCACCGCCCATGGCCAGGCGGTGTTGACGGCGGCGATGATCGAAGCGGTGGGTGGGGCCGGCCATGTCGCCGATCTCTTTGCCGGCTGCGGCACGTTCGCCCTGCCGCTGGCGCGCGGCGCCGAGGTGCATGCGGTCGAGGGCGAGGCCGCGATGCTGCGGGCGCTCGACGAGGGCTGGCGCAAGGCCGAGGGGCTGAAGAAGGTCACCACCGAAGCCCGCGACCTGTTTCGCAACCCGCTGCTGCCGCAGGAGCTGGAGCGGTACGACGCGCTGGTGCTCGACCCGCCGCGCGCCGGGGCCGAGGCGCAGGTGCGCCAGATCGCGGAAAGCAAGGTGCCGGTGCTGGGCTTTGTCTCCTGCAACCCGGTCACTTTCGCGCGCGATGCGGCGGTGCTGCGGGCCGGCGGCTATCTGCTCGACTGGGTGCAGGTGGTGGACCAATTCCGCTGGTCCAGCCATATCGAGCTTGCAGCGCGGTTTTCGCGCGCACATATCTGACGCCGGACAAAAGGGGCAGGCAGATGCGGGACAGACTGGCGGCATGGCTGGAACAGGCATGGGTGCGCAACACGATCATCGGGGTGATTCTGTTCAACGCGGTGATCCTCGGGCTCGAGACCTCGGATCCGCTGATGGCGCAGGCCGGCCCGCTGATCGTGGCGCTCGACATGGCCTGCCTTGCGGTCTTCGTGGTGGAACTGGCGCTCAAGATGTACGCCCAGGGCCTCGGCTTCTTTCGCCGGCCGTGGAACATTTTCGATTTCGTGATCGTCGGCATTTCGCTGGTGCCTGCGGCGCAGGGCCTTTCGGTGCTGCGCGCCCTGCGCATCCTGCGGGTGCTGCGCCTGCTGACCGTGGCGCCGCGCCTGCGCCGGGTGGTCGAGGGGTTTCTGACCGCGCTGCCCGGGATGGCCAGTGTCTTCCTTCTGATGGCGCTGATCTTCTATATCGCGGCGGTGATGGCGACCAAGCTCTTTGGCGACAGCTTCCCCGACTGGTTCGGCGATCTTGGCGCCTCGGCCTATTCGCTGTTCCAGATCATGACGCTGGAAAGCTGGTCGATGGGCATCGTGCGCCCGGTGATGGAGGTCTATCCCTACGCCTGGGCGTTTTTCGTGCCCTTCATCATGGTCACCACCTTCGCGGTGGTGAACCTTCTGGTCGGCCTGATCGTCAACTCGATGCAGGACGCCCACAGCGAAGAGGATACCGCCGCCACCAACACCTATCGCGACGAGGTTCTGGTGCGGCTTGAGGCGATCGAGAAACGGCTGGAAGACGCTCAGCGCAGATAAAGCCTCTTCGCGGCTGATTTGCCCCATGGTATAAGGGGAAAAAATCAAAACCGGGGCAGTGCAGATGCGGGTTCTTCGAGCAATCCTGTTGGTATCCTTGGCCCTCACGGCCACGGCGTGCAGCAAGTTCTATACATATACCGGCCCCGAGGTCACCCGCGTGGTCGTCGACAAGGGCGCGCGCAAGATGTATCTGCTGCATGACACACAGGTGCTCGAACAATATGACGTGGGCTTGGGATTTGCGCCCGCCGGCCACAAGGCGCAGGAGGGCGACGGCCGCACCCCCGAGGGCGAATACCGCATCGACCGGCGCAATCCCAACAGCAGCTTCTATCTCTCGATCGGCATCGATTACCCGAATGAAGAGGACATCCGCCGCGCGCGGGACGCCGGGGTCAGCCCCGGTGGCGACATCTTCATCCACGGCCGACCGTGGAAGAACCGCAAGGGCGGGCGCGACTGGACGGCGGGCTGTATCGCGGTGAGCAATGCCGAGATGCGCGACGTCTATGCCATGGTGCGCAACGGCACGCCGATCACCATCCGGCCCTGATCAGGCGGGTTCGCTCTGGCTGGCCTGGATCTCTTCCCAGGCCTTGTTGATGTCGATCAGGCGCTTTTCGCTCATCCGCACCGCCTCTTCCGGCACGCCGCGCGCGATCATCCGGTCGGGGTGGCTGTCGCGGACCGCCTGACGCCAGATCCGGCGGATCTCGGCCAGCGGCATGTCGGGGCTGACGCCGAGCACCGAATAGGGATCCTTGTCGGCATCCGGGACAAAGCGGGTGCGCAGGGCCAGAAACTGGCGATCATCCAGCCCGAAAATCGCGGCCACATTGCGCAGGAATTCATCCTCGGCCGGATGATAGCTGCCATCGGAGACGGCGATGTGAAACAGCCCCTCGAGCAGGTCGGTCAGCGGCGCGCGGGTGTCATCGAACATCGCGCGCACGCGGCGGGCGTAATCCTCATAGCCGGCGACGTCCTGCCGCGCGAGGTTGAAGACACGGGCGGCCTGCGCCTCGTCCTCGGGGGCGATGAAAAACACCTCACGAAAGGCCGTGACCTCGACCTTTTTGACCAGCCCGTCGGCCTTGGCCATCTTGGCGCCCAGGGCGATGACGGCGATGGTAAAGGCCACGCTGCGTTCCGGCGGGGTGCGCAGGCGGTCAAAGACGTCGCTCAGCGGTTCCCCGCTGGCAAGCGCGGAAAGGGCGGCGGATATGCGAGACCAGATCGACATGCGACAAGCCTATACCGCAGCGCGGCATAAGTCAGTGTGACAATCATAACATTTTTTGCAGCAGAACCAGGTCCATCCAGCGGCCAAACTTGTGTCCGACCTCCGGCAGCCGCGCCACCTCTGCAAAGCCGATCGCCTTGTGAAAGGCGACGCCATCGGGATTTTCGCCGCTAACCCCGGCAAAAAGCGAATGCACCTCTCGGGCGCGGGCGTGGTCCTCGAGCAGTGCCATCAGCCGCCGCCCGACGCCAGTGCCGCGCGCCTCGGGCAGAAGGGCGATGGAATGCTCTTTGGTGTGGCGATAGCCCGGCCCGCTGCGAAACGGGAAGTAACAGGCATAGCCGATGATCCGGTCGCCGTCGCAGGCCACGAAATAGGCGCCGCCGTTGCGGATCGCGGTGACGATATCGCGGGTGGATTTCTCGGCGGTGGTAAAGGTGATGGCGGTGTCGCGGATCACCGGATTGACCAGATCGACAATGCCGCGGGCGTCGCGCGGCGTCGCCGGACGGACGATCATCGCAAGGTTACCGGGCCGGCCGGGCCGGTCAGGCGCGCCTCGAGATGCGCCGATCCGGGCTGAAACTGCACGCGGGCGTCCATCAGATAGGGCGCCAGCCGCTGGTGCAACCGGTCGGCCTCGGGATGCGCGACCGTGAGGGATTCGAGCGTGCAGCCCGAGGATGGCAGGGTCTCGCCCGGCGGGGTCGGGCTGTCCCACTGGATCAGGGCCGGAAAGCAGCCATCGAAGGGCAGGTGCCCGTCCGGCGGCACCGCCATGCGCCATTTCAGATCGCCGCGCTCCAGGGCCACGATCTCGCCCGCCTCGGGCAGGTCGCGCACCAGCGTCGACAGGTCTTGGGTGCGGCAAATCCAGGTTGTCAGCCGCGGCGCGCCGGCAAAGTCATCGAGGCCGAACCAGCGTGGATAGGCCGGCACCGGGGCCGCGGGGTCGATCGAAATCGCCTCCAGATAGAGCCCCTCGGCCAGCCCCAGCAGGTGGTTGTGGGTGCCGAAATATCGGTGTGCGCCCCCCGGCCGCAGTGCCATGCCCAGGGTCGCCTGCACATGGGCCGCGGCGGCATCGCGGGTTTCACCGGAGATTGCGATGTGATCGAGTTTCATGTCTGCGCCCCCGGCGGGGATCATGGCAGAACGGCCCGAGGTTGCCAGAGGCAAACGGCACCCGGACATGAAAAAGCCCCCCGGCAAAACCGAGGGGCTCGGAAGGCGGGCCGAAATGCCTTAGTTGACGGCCTTGGCGTCAACCACGTCTTTCTCGATCGCCTTGGTGCCATTGGCAATCTCGATCCGGCGCGGTTTCAGCGCCTCGGGGATCTCGCGCTCGAGGTCGATGTGCAGCATGCCGTTTTCATGGCTGGCGCCCACCACCTTGACGTGATCGGCCAGATGGAACCGGCGTTCAAAGGCACGGGTGGCGATGCCGCGGTGCAGATAGCTGCGCTCTTCGTCCTCTTCGGCCTTGCGGGCCGAAACGACAAGCGCCTTTTCCTTCACCTCGACGTTCAGGTCCTGATCGGCAAAGCCTGCGACGGCGATCGAGATGCGATAGGCATCTTCGGCGGTCTTTTCGATGTTGTAGGGGGGATAGGTCTGCGACTGGACATCATTGGCCAGAACGCGATCCATCAGGTCGGCCATTTGGTCAAAGCCGACGGTTGCACGGTAAAGCGGTGCAAAATCAAAGCTACGCATGGGTCATCCTCCATTGAGCGATACCATTATGTTGCGCCTTCCCTTGGGGACAGGCGCGTCAGGCGTCCAGACCCGTTGTGGCGTCCGGACAGGGCTGATTTGGGGATGGATTTCGCGGTTTCAAGAGGGCCGGAACCCCGCCTCGGACCAAAGATCACGCAAGCGTGTTCGCAATCGGCATCGGCTCAGGGGCGGATGAACTTGGCCCCGCCCGGCCGCGTTCTGTCAGAGGCCTGCCGGAACAGCGACTGGGCCTTGAGCTCGACCATCAGCACCGCCAGCGGCTCTGCCAGCGAGGTGCCGAGCGAGACTGGCGTGCCGTTCGATTCCGCCTTGGCCGAGATCAGCGACACGATCTGCGGCTCACCGCTGGCCAGCGAGAACACCGGCGCGCCCGAGGCCCCGAAATCGGCATCGCAGGACATCACCAGCACGCCGCGCCGACGGTCGACCACTTCGCAGGCCTCTTGCAGCGAGGGCGCCTCGGCGCGGTCATGGGCATAGCTCACCACGCTGATCCGCGCGCCCGGTCCGGGCCGGCCGGCGGTGTCGAACGGCGCCACCTCGGTGGTGCGGATCGGCCGGGCCAGTTGCAGTAACGCCACGTCGTTCCTAACCTGGGCGGCATCGGTGTTGCGCGAGAACCGATAGCGCGGGTGCAGCACCGCGTGTTTCACCGCCCGATAGGCCGAGGCGCGACCATTGCGCAGCCCGGCGCTGAAGCGGATTTCCGACGCGGTGAATTTGCGGCCGGTGGTCTTGTCATAAAGGCAATGCCCGGCGGTCAGCACCAGGTCGGGGGCCACCAGCACCCCGGTGCAGAACCCGGAGGTGTCAAAGTCGATCCGGCCCACGGCCTCCCATCCCCGGCTTTCGTCGCCGGTGTTGAGCTGTCGCAGGCGATGGATGTCAGCCCAGGCCGCCGTCGCCGAAAGCAGCGCGGCGAAAAGCAGGAAAAGGATGCGCACGGTCTGCCTCCCGATGGTCTTTTCACCGGGCTATCAAGCACTTTGGGCGAAAATGCGGCATTTTCGGTGTATCATTCCGGCGCGAGCGCGGGCGGCGTCGGCCCACCGGTGGCCCAATCCAGAAGCTCGACCGTATGCACCACCGGCACACCGGTGCCGCTGCCAATCTGCATCATGCAGCCGATGTTGCCGGCGGCGATCACATCCGGGCTGACCGCCTCGAGTGTCGTGACCTTGCGCGCCTTGAGCTGGCCGGAAATCTCCGGCTGCATCAGGTTGTAGGTGCCGGCCGAGCCGCAGCACAGATGGCTGTCGGCCGGTTCGGCGACTGTGAAACCGGCGCGTTTCAGCAAGGTCTTGGGATGGGTCTTGATCTTTTGCCCGTGTTGCAGCGAACAGGCGGCGTGATAGGCCACGCAGAGCCCCTTGTCGGCGCTTTCCGGCAGGTCGAGCGTCATCAAGAGCTCGCTGATATCCATCGCGAGCTCTGACACCCGTGCCGCCTCTGCCGCCAGCGGATCGTTGCGGAACATATGGCCGTAATCCTTGACCGTGGTGCCGCAGCCGCTGGTGTTGATGACAATGGCATCCAGGCCCGCGCCGTCGATCTCGGCCGTCCAGGCGCGGATGTTCTTTGCCGCCGCGGCATGGCTCTCGCCGGTCTTGCCCATGTGATGGGTCAGCGCACCGCAACAGCCGGCGCCGCGGGCCACCACCACTTCGCAGCCCAGTCGGGTCAGCAGGCGGATGGTGGCGTCGTTGATATCGGTGTTGAGCGCCTTCTGCGCACAGCCGGTCATCAGCGCCACCCGCGTCTTGCGCGGCACCTCGGGCGCAAAGCTCTGCGGATCGTCGTTGCGGCTGACCGGCGGAATGCGCTTCGGCGCCATCTCCAGCATGGCGCGCAGCCGCGGATCGGGCAGCAAGCGCGCAAAGGGCCGGCCGATTTTGGCGCCCAGCAACGCCAGCCGGAACCGCCCCGGATAAGGCAGGATCCGCGCCAGCAGCCAGCGCAGCGCCCGGTCACCCCAGGGCCGGTCGTAGTGTTCCTCGATATAGGCCCGCGCGTGATCGACCAGGTGCATGTAATGCACGCCCGACGGGCAGGTCGTCATGCAGGCCAGGCAGGACAGGCAGCGGTCGATGTGCTTGACCGTCGTCGGGTCGGGCACCCGCTCGTTCTCCAGCATGTCCTTGATCAGGTAGATGCGGCCGCGCGGGCTGTCCAACTCGTCACCCAGCACCTGGTAGGTGGGGCAGGTGGCAGTGCAAAAGCCGCAATGCACGCAGGCGCGCAGGATCTCGTTGGCGCGCGCGGTGCCGGGATCCTGCAACTGCTCTTCGGTGAATGTCGTCTGCATCTGTTACCCCATCAGCCCCGGATTGAGGATGCCCTTCGGATCGAATTTCGCCCGCAGCCCGGCCTCGAGCGCGGCCAGCGGCGCGGGCTGCGGCTGGAACACCCCGGCCTCGGCCCGCCGTGCCGCCGAGGCCCGGAACAGCGTCGCATGGCCGCCGGTCAGGGCCGCGCGCACCGGCGTCCCGTCGGGCACCAGCACCCAGACCAGCCCGCCGCCCCAGTCGTATACCGCCTCGGCCCCGTCCAGCCGCGCGACGATCTCCGGCGCCTGGCTCGGCGTGACCGAAAGCCGCCAGACCTCGCCGGCGCGCCCGTGAAACGGCGCCACGTCGCGAATATACCGCCAGCCGGCCGCGGTCCGCTCGGGATCGCGCTCCACGGTGAAATCGCCGATATCGGCCAGCAGCTTCTGCAATTCTCCGCAGCGATAGGCGACCGAATCCGCCAGCCCCTCGACCCGGATCATCGTCACCGGCGCCCCGTCGAGACCGCGCTGCAAATGCGCCGCGCCGCTGACCTCCCAAGGTGCGCCAAGGGCGCGCGACAGGGCCGAAACCGCCTGCACGTCGCTCAGCCCTTCGCACAGCAGCACCCCCCTGGCCTCGGCCTCGGGCAGTACCTTGAAAGAGACCTCGCTCAGCACGCCCAAGGTGCCCCAGGACCCGCTCATCAGCTTCACTAGGTCGTAACCGGTGACATTCTTCATCACCCGCCCGCCGTTCTTGACGATGCGCCCGGCGCCATCGACAAAGCGCACTCCCAGCATGAAATCCCGACAGGCCCCCGCCGTCACCCGCCGCGGCCCGCTGACATTGGCCGCCACGACGCCGCCGATGGTGCTTTCGCCCTCGGTGCCCAGAAGCCCGCGCCAGTCGCCCGGTTCAAAGGCCAGCCGCTGGCCTTCCGCCGCCAGCGCCGCCTCGATCTCGGCAAGCGGCGTTCCGGCCCCGGCCACCATGGTCAGCGCGCCGGGTTCGTAAAGCCGGATGCCCGACAGCCCGCCGGTCTCCAGCATGTCACCCGCAATCGCGCGCCCCACATCCCGCGTCCCGCCGCCGCCTATCCGCAGCGGCGCTTCGGCCGCCGCAATCATCTCCGCCAGTTCGGCCTCGCTGTCAGGTCGCATGATCCGTCTTCTTCTGTTTGAGATTGCCTTCGGGCAGGCCCGAGGCCGCATTCACGCCGCCGCCGGCCGCCCGCGCCGCGCCTCGGAGGCATCAAGCGGAAACACCTTGGCCGGGTTGAGCAGCCAGGCCGGATCAAACACATCCTTCACCGCCATCTGCGCTTCAAGATCCGCCGCCTCGTACTGGTGCCACATCAGGTCGCGTTTCTCGATGCCGACCCCGTGCTCGCCGGTCAGACAGCCGCCGACCTCGACACAGAGCTTCAGGATATCCGCCCCGAAGCGCTCGCAAAGCTCGAGATCGCCGGGCTTGTTGGCGTCATAGAGGATCAGCGGATGCATGTTGCCATCGCCGGCGTGAAACACATTGGCCACCTCCAGCCCGTAGTCGCGGCTCATCTCGCCAATCCGCTGCAACACCTGCGGCAGCGCCGACACCGGGATCGTACCGTCGAGACACATGTAGTCGTTGATCTGCCCCATGGCGCCAAAGGCGCTCTTGCGCCCGAGCCAGATGCGCCCGGCCTCATCGGCATCGCGCGCCTCGCGCAGCTCCAGCGGGTCATGGCGCCGGGCAATCGCCTTGATCCGGGTCAGCTGGTCGTCGATCTCGGCCTCCGAGCCCTCGACCTCGACGATCAGCAGCGCCTCGCAATCGGGATAGCCGGCCTGGGCGAAATCCTCGCAGGCGCGGATGCAGGGCCGGTCCATGAATTCGATCGCCACCGGCAGGATCCCGGCCTTGATGATATCCGAGACACAGGCCCCGGCCACGGCATTGCTGTCAAAGGCCATCAGCACCGGGCGCGCGCCCTCGGGCTTGGGCAGGATGCGCAAGCTGGCCTCGGTCACCACGCCCAATTGCCCCTCGCTGCCGCAGATCACCCCCAGAAGGTCGAGCCCGCCGGCGTCCATATGCGCGCCGCCGATCTCGACCACGCTGCCATCCATCAGCACCATGGTGACGCCGAGCAGGTTGTTGGTGGTCACCCCGTATTTCAGGCAATGCGCCCCGCCGGAATTCATCGCGATATTGCCGGCAATGGCGCAGGCGAGCTGGCTCGAGGGATCGGGGGCGTAAAAGAACCCGTCCTCCTCCACCGCGCCGGTCACGCTCAGGTTGGTGCGCCCGGTCTGCACCCGGATCACCCGGTTGGCAAAATCGGTCTCCAGCACCGCATTCATCCGCGCCACGCCCAGGATGACGCAATCCGCCGTCGGCAGCGCGCCCCCGGCCAGCGAGGTGCCGGCGCCGCGCGGCACCACCGGCACCGACATCCGGTGGCAGATGCGCAGCACGGCGGCCACTTCGGCGGTGTCCCGCGGCAGCACCGCCGCCATCGGCGGGCAGCGATAGGCCGAAAGCGCGTCGCATTCATAAGCCCGCAGTTCCGCCAGCTGATGAATCACGCCCGTCGGCCCCAGTGCCTCGGTCAGCCGCGCCACAAGCTCGGTTTTCAGCGCCAGCCGCTCTGGCCGGGGAGGGGGCATATCCATGGTGATCTCCTGATATTGGTAAGAAAATATAACCAATTCATCCAAAGTGCAACCCGCTTGTCGCGCGTAGCCCCTCTTTCGCTTGCGCGCGGCCGCGGCTACGGTGCTGCGATGACCTGGACCGACCGCCTCTTTTTCTTCACCGCCTGGGATTACGCCGCGCTGACGCTGCTCTTCGTTGCCTGGATCGGCATCGGTTTCGTGATCGAAAACCCCGGCAAGCGCGGCTCGGTCTCGCATCTCACCGCCGAATACCGCCGCGTCTGGATGGAGCAGATGGTCACCCGCGATCCGCGCATCTTCGACAGCCAGATCCTCGGCATCCTGCGGCAGGGCACGGCGTTTTTTGCCTCGGCCTGCATGATCGCCATTGGCGGCATGCTGGCGCTGATCGGCAATGCCGAACGCCTGGCCGGCGTGGCCCAGGATCTCACCCTCGACACCGCGCCGATCATCGTCTGGGAACTCAAGCTTCTGGTGGTGATCCTGCTGGCGGTCAACGGTTTCCTGAAATTCGTCTGGTCGCACCGGCTGTTCGGCTATTGCGCGGTGATCATGGCGGCCGTGCCCAATGATCCGGCCGATCCGGCGGCCTACCCCCGGGCGCGCAAGGCTGCGGCGCTCAACATCACCGCCGCACGAAGTTATAACAAGGGATTACGATCAATTTACTTCGCCATGGCCGCGACGGCATGGCTATTGGGCGCGGTTCCTCTCATACTGGCGGTGCTCTTCACGCTGGCCGTGGTCTACCGCCGGGAATTTGCCTCGCAATCGCGCGAGGCGCTGCTTGCCGACGAAGGTCAGACCGCGCAAACACCGGAGATCCGATGATCCGCGCCGCCATTGCCGCCCTGCTTCTCATGCTGCCACTCACCGCCCGGGCCGCCGAACCCGAGATTGTCAAGGTCCAGGTCAGCAAGCCCGACATGGGCTGGCTCTTCGAGGTCACCCTGCGCCATGCCGACACCGGCTGGGATCACTATGCCGATGGCTGGGAGGTGCTCGACCGCCACGGCAACCGGCTGGGCTTCCGCAGGTTGACCCATCCGCATGTCAACGAACAGCCCTTCACCCGCTCGCTGCGCGGCGTGATGATCCCCGATGGCATCCGCATGGTGATGATCCGGGTGCATTGCACCGAGGACGGCTGGTCGTCGCGCCCGATCAAGGTCAAACTCTCGCCGGCGGGCCGCGGCACCTACTGATATCTTCCTCTTGCCGAAAATACCCTCGGGGGAGTCCCGCAGGGACGGGGGCAGCGCCCCCGGTCCTAGCGTCGCCCCTCGCGCAGCCAGGCGCCGACGATCAGCCCCGAGGCCAGCAGCAGCACCAGCCAGGGCGGCAGCAGGGCAACCTGGGTCACGTCGCGGGTCTCGAAGGCGCCGCGCGGGGTCAGCCCGATCCAGCCACGCCCCGCCGCCGGCCGGCCTTCGCGCACGTTGCGAATCCGCGGCAGACCGTCGTCGAGCGGCATCACCCCGCCGCGCAGGCTGTCGATTTGCGGCGCCAGCACCGCGCCGGTGGCGATCGTCTGTTCGAATTCCTTCGGTGCCGCCGGCCCCAGGCCGATCACGCTCTCGAGATCGCCGTCGCGCAGCCGGTAGAGCCCGATCTCCGGACCTTCGTAGACCGCTTCGAAGCGGCCCGGGCTGACTTCCTCCAGCTCGAGCACCACCTCGGCGCCGTCCGGCCCGGTCACCGTCACCGGCCCGGCCGCTTCGTCCAGCGTGCGGCGGATGATCCGCATGGTCTGGCCGCTGGCCTCGGCATAAAGCGTCTCTTCCTCGAGTTCGGGCTCCTTCATCATCCAATGCGCCAGCCGCCGCAGCAATTCGAGCTGCGGCCCGCCGCCCTCGAAACCGCGGCTCCAGAGCCAGGCATGGTCCGAGGCCAGAAGCGCCACGCGGCCCTCGCCGACCCGGTCCAGCACCAGCAGCGGCCGGTCCTCGACGCCGGACATCAGGATATCGCCGCGTTCCGGCTCGACTTCGATCTGGCGCAGCCAGCGGCCCCAGGTCTCGGGATCGCCCAGCCCCACGGTGACCGGGTGGCGCGCGCCCTGTTCGGTGACCCTGGGCGCATAGCCCTGTTCGATCACCCGTGCCGTGGGCGCGGCCGGCACCACCTCCGACAGCGGCGAACGATAAAGCGAATCGGCGCTGGCGAAATCCGGGCCCGAGGCGATCAGCACCGCGCCGCCCTCTTCGACATAACGCGCCACGTTGTCGAGGTAGATCGCCGGCAGGATGCCGCGCCGCTTGTAGCGGTCAAAGATGATCAGGTCGAAGTCGTCGATCTTCTCCAGAAACAGCTCGCGGGTGGGAAAGGCGATCAGCGACAGCTCACGCACGGGCACGCCATCCTGCTTTTCCGGCGGGCGCAGGATGGTGAAATGCACCAGGTCGACCGAACTGTCGGATTTCAGAAGGTTGCGCCAGGTCCGGCCGCCGGGATGCGGCTCGCCCGAGACCAGCAGCACCCGCAGCCGGTCGCGCACGCCGTTGATCTGGATCAGCGCGGTATTGTTGCGCCCGGTCAGCTCGCCCTCGGCCTCCGGCACGGTGAATTGCAGCACGTTGCGCCCGCCATGCGGCAGGGTGACCGGGATCTCGATATCCTCGCCCAGCGGCACGTCGAATTCCATCGGTTCGCCGCCATCGACCGAGACATGCAGCGGCGTCCGGGCCGCCTCGGGCGCGGCGCCGCTGTCCTCGACCCGCAGAGTCAGGGTGACCGGCTCGCCGAGGATGGCAAAGGCCGGGGCGTTCGACACGATCAGCCGCCGGTCCCAATCGTCGTCATGGCCGGTCATCAGCAGGTGCATCGGCGCCGGAAGTTGCGTCGCGCGGGCCATGTCATGCACCCGGCCGTCGGAGAGCGCGATCACCCCGGCGATCCGCCCGCGCGGCTCTTCGGCCAGGGCCGAATTGAGCGCGGTCATCATCTGGGTGCCGAGATCGCCCTCGCCATCGCCGACGCGCACCCGCCGCACCTCGGTATTGTCGCGGGCCGAAAGCTGCGCCTCGAGCGTTTCGGCGGCCTGCGCCGTCACCTCGGCGCGGTCGTCGAGCTGCTGCGAGGCGCTCTGATCCTCGACCAGCATGACGATATCGGTCAGTGGCGCGCGGTCTTCCTCCTGATAGGCCGGCTGCGCCAGCGCGGCGAGCACCACCAGGCCGCCGAGAAGCCTGAGGCCCCAGCCGGAAAGTCCGCGCCAGAGCGCCAGCCCGGCGGCAAAGAGCACCAGCAGGCCGACGCCCGCCAGCACCGGCCAGGGCAGCATCGGGTCGAAGATGAGCGTTCCGGTCATTGGCCCAACCTGTCGAGCAGAGCAGGCACATGCACCTGGTCGGATTTGTAGTTGCCGGTCAGCACATGCATGATCAGGTTAACGCCGAAGCGATAGGCCAGCTCGCGCTGGCGTTCGCCGGAATAGCCCCGGCCGACCGGATAGATCGGGTTGCCGCTCTCGTCCATCGCCCAGGCAGCCGCCCAGTCATTGCCGCCGATCACCACCGGCGTCACCCCGTCATTGAGATTGCGGAACGGCATGCCCTCGATCCGTTCGGCATCCGGCGGCGCGGCCTCGACCCAGACGTCGCGGCCGACATGACGGCCGGGGAAATCCTGCAACAGATAGAAGGTGCGGGTGAGCACGTGATCTTCCGGCACCGGCTCCAGCGGCGGAATGTCGAGCGGCTGCGCCAGCCGTTGCAGCCGCTGGCCGTTGGGCGAGGCGGCGCCAAAGCCGGCGATATCGGCATCGCGGGTGTCAAACAGGATCATCCCGCCGGAGCGCAGGTATTCGTTCAGCTTGGCATAGGCCTCATCCGAGGGGATCGGCTGATCCGCTGCCACCGGCCAGTAGAGAAAGGGAAAGAACGCCAGTTCGTCGGTCTCGAGATCGACGCCGATCGGCTCTGCCGGTTCGACCGAGGTGCGGAAGAACAGCGTTTCGCTCAACCCCGTCAGCCCCTCATAGGCCATCTGGTCGAGCTGCGGATCGCCGGTCAGCACATGGCCCAGCACCACCTCCGAGGTGACCGCCAGGGCGAAATCGTCGGTGCTCTGGGCGGCGGCCGGGGGCGGGCTTGCGCCCAACGCCAGAAGCACCACGGCGGCGGTTCTCATCCCGCCGGTGAGCCGTCCGGCCAGCGCCAGCGAGGCCACCACATCCACCGCCAGCAGCGCCAGGGCGAGGCTCAGCAACAGTCCCGCCAGCGGGGTTTCCCGCGGCCGGCTCAGCCCTTCGACCGGGATGCGCGCCGGCCAACTGGCGGCGGCAAGCTCGGTTTCGGCGGTGATCACGTTGCGCGCCAGCCGGCGGTCCTCGCTCTGATAGAGACCGGGCAGCAGATCGGGACCAAGCCGGGCGGCCACCAGCTCCGGCCCGTCGACACCGGGCCGGGTGCCGGCATCTTCCAGCGCGCCGAAGGCATCCATCACCTGCAACGGCTCCCAGGTGGTGCCTTCGAGGCTTTCGGCATCGGGGGTCGTGGCCGAGGAGGAGACCGCCAGCCGGTCGAGCATCTGCACGAAGAGCCCCGACAGCGGCAGCGTCGACCATTCGGCATTGGCAGTGACATGCACCAGCACCACCTGCCCCTGATCGATCCGCTTGCGGGTCACCAGCGGCGTGCCGTCGGCCAGTTGCGCGATCACCCGGTCGGCCAGCACCGGATCGGGCTGCGCCATGACCTGAGCGCTGACCCGTACGTCCTCCGGCACCGGCAGCCCGGCAAAGGGGCTGTCCTCGGCAAAGGGCGCCAGCGCTTTGGGCTCGCCCCAGGACATGGCGCCGCCGACCGTGCGGCCGCCGGCGCGCAGGCGCACCGGCATCAGCGCGTCTTCCTCGGCGCGGCTCACGTCGGAGGCGGCAAGCCGGGGCCCGGCAAAGCGCAGCAGCAGCCCGCCCTTTTCCACCCAGGCGAGCAGCGCCTCTTCCTCGGCCGGGGCGAGGGTCGCCACATCTGCCAGCACCACCACATCGGGGTTGGCCGGCAGGATGTCACCCAGCGCGCCCTGCAACAGGTCGGCATTGGGTTCCAGCGCCTTTTCGAGATAATGCAGCGGCGAGAGCAGCTCGAGCCCCTCGCGGTCGTCCCGGCCGGCGATCAGCGCCACCTCGCGCCGCCTGAGGGAATCGTCGGACAGCGCCACCGCGCCGGCCGAACGCTGGCCCTCGACCTCGAAGTGGGTGATCCTTCCACGCAGCTCGGCGGGCAGCGACAGCGAGACCTGCGCCTCGGCGGCGCCATCGGCAAATTCCGCCCCGGCGCGAGCCAGCACGGCGGCATTGCCCGAGGGATCGCGGCCATGGGCGGCAATATGCGCGGCATAGCTGCCGGCGGTCTCGACCCGCCACAGCGTCAGCTCGATCGCCCCGTCGGCAAAGCCCGGCGGCGCCATCACCACCAGCGGCCGGGCCGATTGCACCACCCGCACCGCGCCACGCGATTCCAGCGCCGCGAGGAAATCGGCGCGCCCGTCATGCGCCAGCCCGTCAGACAGCCAGAGCGTGTCAAAGGCGCCGTCATCCAAGGCCGCTTCCGCCTCGGCATAGAGGTCTTGACCGGGCAGCCAGGGCTCCGGCGCCAGCCCCGGCAGGCGCGACCGCCAGGTCTCGGCGGCCTGGAACTGCAACGGCTCGGGGTCGCTGACCCGGAGCATCGCCACGGTGCGCCCGTCGCGCTGCGCCTCGAGCAGCAGCGCCTCCAGCGCCTCCTGCTGCGCCGCCCAGTCGCCGGCGCTGGCCCAGCTTGCATCCATTGCGATGAGCAGCGGCCCGGAGCCGCGTTCGCCGGCCTCGCGCGGGTTGAGGATCGGCCCGGCAAGGCCGAGGATCACCGCCGCCACCGCCAGGATGCGCAGCAGCAACAGCCACCAGGGGGTGCGGTCGGTGACCTGATCGTCGTCTTTCAGGCCCAGAAGCAGGACCACCGCCGGAAACATCCGCCGGATCGGTGCCGGCGGCACCGCGCGCAGGATGATCCAGAGGATCGGCAGCGCCAGAAGCCCCAAAAGCAACCAGGGGGACAGGAACCCTATACCAAACAAAGTCATCGCACGCCTTCCATCGCCCGATAGAGCCAGAGCAGCGCCTCATGCGCCGAGCGGTCGGTGTGGTGCGCCGCATATTGCCAGCCGGTCGCCCGCGACACCTGCGTCAGCCAATCCTTGCGGTCCGCCAGCCGCTGCAAGTACCGGGCGCGCAGCTCGCCCGCCTTCAACGTCTCATGCTGTACCGTCTTGCCGACGCTTTCGAATATGGTGCGGCCCCGGAAGGGAAAGGCCTCTTCGCTGGGGTCGAGCACTTGCAGGATCACGCCGCGCACCCCGCGGTCGGCCGCCTTGGTCAGCGCCGCCTCGACCGGGGCGCTGTCGGCAAGGAAATCCGAGATGAAAATCGCCCGGGCGTGCGGCAGCATCAGCCGGGCTTCCGGTTCGGCGTAATCCTCGGGCTGGTCGGTGGAAAACGCCTGCGCCAGCCGCAACAGCTGGGGCTCGCCGCGACGCGGCGGCAGCACGCCACCGGTCAGACCGACCCGTTCGCCGCCGCGGATCAGCAGCACGGCGGTGGCCATGGCAATGAGCCGTGCCCGGTCGCCCTTTTCCGGCAAGGCCGTGTCAGAGGCAAACCGCATCGAGGCCGCCTGATCGACCCAGAGCATGACGCTCTGGGCGATCTGCCATTCGCGTTCGCGCACATAGGTGCCATCGGACCGGGCCGAGCGGCGCCAGTCGATACTGCGCCGCCGGTCGCCGGGTTGCGCCGGCCGGTACTGCCAGAAATCGTCGCCCATGCCGGCGCGCCGCCGGCCGTGTTCACCCAGGAGCACCGTGCCGGCCAGATGCTCGGCCTTGGCCAAAAGCGGCGGCAGGGTGGCCGCCTCGGCCTCGGATCTTGCGCGCAGATGGGCGGGGCTGTGGCTCACGCAGCCGCCTCGGCCCGCATCAAGCCTGTTGCGGTCTCGTCGATCAGGTCGCTCAGCGACATACCGCGTGCCCGCGCTGCGAAATTGAGCGCCATGCGGTGGGTGAGCACCGGCCGCGCCATGTCGAGCACATCCTCGACCGAGGGCGCCAGCCGGCCATCGATCAACGCCCTGGCGCGCACCGTCAGCATCAACGCCTGCGCGGCCCGCGGGCCGGGGCCCCAGGCGACGTTTTCGCGCACCTTGTCAGAGGCTTCCGGCTCATCCGGCCGGAAGGCCCGTACCAGGTCGAGGATCATCTCGACCACGCTTTCGCCCACCGGCATGCGCCGCAGCAGGGCCTGCGCCGCGATCAGCTCTTCGGCGGTAAAGACCTCATGCGCCGCTTCCTCGGTGGCGCCGGTGGTGGCCAGCAGAATGTCGCGCTCGGTGTCGCGGTCGGGGTAAAGCACGTCGATCTGCACCAAAAAGCGGTCAAGCTGCGCCTCGGGCAGCGGATAGGTGCCTTCCTGCTCGATCGGGTTCTGCGTGGCCAGCACGTGGAACGGCGCCGCCAAGGTGCGGTTTTCGCCCGCCACCGTCACCTGTTTTTCCTGCATCGCCTGCAACAGCGCCGATTGCGTGCGCGGGCTGGCGCGGTTGATCTCGTCGGCCATCAGGAGCTGGCAGAACACCGGGCCCTCGATGAACTTGAAGGCCCGGCTGCCGTCCGACGAGGTTTCCAGAACCTCGGAGCCGAGGATGTCGGCAGGCATCAGGTCGGGGGTGAACTGAATGCGGTTGCCATCGAGGCCCATGACGGTCGACAGGGTTTCGACCAGCCGGGTCTTGCCCAGGCCGGGCAGGCCGATCAGCAGCGCATGGCCGCCACAGAGCAGCGCCGAAAGCGTCAGGTCGACCACCCGCTCCTGGCCGATGAACCGCTTGGTGATCGAGGCGCGTGCAAGGGCGAGCTTGTCTTCCAGCGCCTCGATTTCGGCGACGAGATCGGGGACGTCATTCATGAAAAAGGCTCCTTGCACACTTTGTCCTTGGCTGTGAGTGTATCGTTGAAACGGGAAATGGCAAAAGCAATGACGTCACAAAATCGCGTGCAGCCCTCGGCCGAGGGAATCGCCGCTTCGGCCAAGGCGGCGTCGCAGGGCAAGGGCCTGCCGCCGGTGCATCTGTGGAATCCGCCGGATTGCGGCGATCTCGACATGCGGATCGCACGGGATGGCACCTGGTTCTATCTCGGGACGCCGATCGGCAGAAAAGAGCTGGTGCGGCTGTTTTCCACCATCCTGCGCAAGGATGGCGCGCGCTACGTGCTGGTGACGCCGGTCGAAAAGGTCGGAATCACCGTCGACGATGCGCCGTTTGTGGCGGTGGATTTCGAGGTTGCCGGAGAGGGCCGCGACCAGGTGCTGACCTTCGAGACCAATGTCGGCGATTTCACGGTGGCGGGGCCGGAGGCGCCGATCCGGGTGGAGCGCGATGCCGAGACCGGCGAGCCGTCGCCTTATGTGTTGGTGCGGGCCGAGCTGGAGGCGCTGATCGACCGGAAGAGTTTCTACCGGCTGGTCGAGATCGGCGCGCATCACGAGGTCGAGGGCGAGCGCTGGTTCGGGCTGTGGTCTTCTGGCACTTTCTTCCCAGTGATTCCGTCTGCCGAGCTTCCCTGACCCCGTCCCGGACCTGATCCGGGACCTCTTGGCGCGGGAGGCCCCGGATCACGTCCGGGGCGCGCCCGCCAAAGTCGCCCCGATCAATGCGCCTCCGCCCAGTTGGCCCCTTGCCCGGCATCCGCCACCAGCGGCACGTCGAGCTTCACCACCGGGTCTGCCGCGCCTTCCATCACCGCGCGCGCCACCGAAATCAGCTCTTCGGCCGCCGCCGCATCCACCTCGAACAAGAGTTCGTCGTGCACCTGCAACAACATCCGGGCCGGCAGCCCCGCAATCGCCTCGGGCATGCGGATCATCGCCCGGCGGATGATATCCGCCGCCGTGCCCTGGATCGGCGCGTTGATCGCCGCGCGTTTGGCGAATCCGGCGTGCGGCCCCTTGGCGCCGATCTCGGGTGTGTGTATCTGCCGCCCAAAGAGCGTTTCGACGCGCTTGTGTTCCTTGGCGAAGGCCACGGTCTGATCCATGTATTCCTTGATCCCCGGGAACCGCTCGAAATAGCGGTCGATGAAGCCCTGGGCATCGGCGCGCGGGATCCGCAGGTTGCGCGCGAGGCCGAAGCCGGAAATGCCGTAGATGACGCCAAAGTTGATCGCCTTGGCCTGCCGCCGCACCTCGGGTGTCATCTCGTCCAGCGGCACGCCGAACATCTCGGACGCGGTGGCGGCGTGGATGTCCTGGCCCTCGCGGAAGGCCTCTTTCAGCGCGTCGATGCCGGCGATATGCGCTAGGATGCGCAGTTCGATCTGGCTGTAGTCGAGCGAGACCAGCACATTGCCCGGCTCGGCCACGAAAGCCTCGCGGATGCGGCGGCCTTCCTCGGTGCGGATCGGGATGTTTTGCAGGTTCGGGTCGGTCGAGGCGAGACGCCCGGTGTTGGCCCCGGCAATCGAATAACAGGTGTGCACCCGCCCGGTGTCGGGGTGGATATGCTCTTGCAGCGCGTCGGTATAGGTGGATTTCAGCTTCGACAACTGCCGCCAGTCCAGCACCCGCGCCGGCAGGTCGTGCAGCGTCGCCAGATCCTCGAGGATATCGGCGCCGGTGCCATAGGCGCCGGTCTTGCCCTTCTTGCCGCCTTCGATGCCCATCTCGTCGAACAGGATCTCGCCCAGCTGCTTGGGCGAGCCGACGTTGAACTTGCGCCCCGCCAGCTCGTGGATCTCGTCCTCCAGCGCCGCCATCTTCTGGGAAAAGGCGTTCGACATGCGCGAGAGCGTGTCGCGGTCGACCTTGATGCCATGCATCTCCATCTCGGCCAGCACCGGCACCAGCGGCCGTTCCATCCGTTCATAAACCCGGGTCACGCTCTTGCGGTGCAGTTGCGGCTTGAAGGCCTGCCAGAGCCGCAGCGTGATGTCGGCATCCTCGGCCGCATAGCCGACGGCCTTGTCGATCGCGACCCTGTCAAAGGTGATCTGGGCCTTGCCGGTGCCCAGCAGCTCCTTGATCGGGATCGGGCTGTGCGACAGGTAGCGTTCCGAGAGGGCGTCCATGCCATGATTGTGCAGCCCGGCGTTCATCGCATAAGACATCAGCATGGTGTCGTCGATCGGCGCCACGGTGATGCCGTTGCGGGCCAGGATCTTGGCGTCATACTTCATGTTCTGGCCGATCTTGAGCACCGCCGGATCCTCGAACACCGGCTTCAGCAGCGCCAGGCATTCCTCGAGGTCCATCTGCCCCTCGGCCAGATCGTCCGAGCCGAAGAGATCGTCGGTGCCGGCGGCGCGATGGGCCAGCGGAATGTAGCAGGCCTGTCCCGGCGTGACACAGAGCGAGAGGCCCACCAGATCGGCGCGCATCTCGTTGAGCCCGGTGGTCTCGGTGTCCACCGCCACATAGCCCCGGTCGTTGATCCGGTCGATCCAGAGCTGAAGCGCCGCGGCGTCGCGCACGCATTCATAGGTCTCCGGGGCGATAGGCACCTGCTCGGCCTGCGCCTCCGGCGCCTCTTGCACCGGCTCCGGGATCGCCGGCGCCTCGACGCCCAGCTTGTCGGAAATGCGCTTGGTCAGGGTGCGGAATTCCATCTCGGACAGAAAGGCCAGCAGCGTCTCGGCATGCGGGTCGCGCACTTCCAGATCGTCCAGCGTGAAGGGCAGGACCATGTCGCAATCAAGCTGCACCAGCTTCTTGGAAATCTCGATCTGTTCGCGTTTCTCGATCAGGGTCTGGCGGCGCTTGGGCTGCTTGATCTCGGCGGCGCGGTCGAGCAGATCCTCGAGCGAGCCGTATTCGTTGATCAAGAGCGCGGCGGTCTTGATGCCGATGCCGGGCGCGCCGGGCACGTTGTCGACGCTGTCGCCGGCCAGGGCCTGTACATCCACCACCCGCTCCGGCCCGACGCCGAATTTCTCCATCACGCCCTCGCGGTCGATGCGCTTGTTCTTCATCGGGTCGAGCATGTCGACGCCGTCGCCCACGAGCTGCATCAGATCCTTGTCAGATGACAATATGGTCACCCGCCCCCCGGCCGCGCGCGCCTGACAGGCGAGGGTGGCGATGATGTCGTCGGCCTCGAAGCCTTCCAGCTCCTTGCAGGCGATGTTGAAGGCCTCGGTGGCGCGGCGGGTCAGCGGGATTTGCGGCCGCAGATCCTCGGGCATGGCCTCGCGATTGGCCTTGTAGAGATCGTAGAGGTCGTTGCGGAAGGTATGGCTGCCCTTGTCGAAGATCACCGCCACATGGGTCGGCGCATTGGGGCCGGCGTTGTCCTCGATGAACTTCTGCAACATGTTGCAGAACCCTGAGACCGCGCCGATCGGCAGCCCGTCGGACTTGCGCGTCAGCGGCGGCAGCGCGTGATAGGCACGAAAGATATAGGCCGATCCGTCGATCAGATGCAGATGGCATCCCTTGCCGAATTGTTGCGACATTGCGCATCCCTCCACTGGCGTCGGCCCGTTTCATGCCACGCCCCGCCGGGCAAGGCCAGCCGCCCTCTGCGTCTCTTTTTCGGTTCCGCGGTTTCCGGCCTCAGCCGTGCTGCGCCAGCTGCCGGACCGAGAGCATGCGCGCCGCTAGCAGGATGATGCCGCCGAGCACCGCGAAGGCGGCAATCAGCCCGGCGATGTTGATCAGCACCTGCACCAGCCCCTGTTCGGGGATGTCGAGGAAGAAATAGGGATAGACCCCGTCGAACGCGGCGCGGCCCAGCGCATAGAAGCAATAGACCGCCGGAAAGGCCAGCCAGGCGGGCAGGGCGGCCGGGCGGGCGCGTTCTTTCGGTTCGAAGGCCAGCCAGTGCAGTACGAACCAGATCGGCACCACAGTATGCAGCATCTCGTCGAGCAGCAGCTCGAGCCCGGCATAATCGCTGAGATGGGCCAGCAGCGCGTGATAGACGAGGCCGACGGCGGCAATCGCCATCACCAGCCCGCCGCTGATCCGCCCGTCAAGCCGACCGCGCAGGGCGATCAGCCCGGCGGCCAGTGCCACGGCGGTATTGGTCCAGATGGTGAAATAGCGATAGATCCCCCAGAGCGCCTCGGGCAGCGTGGTGCCATTGGCCTCCATGTTGAGCGCGATGCGGGTGGCGAGCGTTGCCACCACCGCCAGTGCCAGAAGCCCCGCCGAGACGCGACGCAGCGTCATTTTTCAGCCGCCTCGGCGAAATCGCGGTGCACGTATTTGGTGTCGCAATAGGGGCATTCGACCCAGCCGGTCTTGGCCGGGATCATCAGCCAGACGCGGGGATGGCCCAGCGCGGATTCGCCGCCGTCGCAGGCAACCCGGTTGGCGGCAACGATCTTGGTTTCGGGCGGGGCGATGGTCATGTCAGTCTCGCTTGTTTCCGGTCGGCGCGGCGGGCCGCGTAATCGGGCTGCATGATAGCGATCCATGGCGCTTCGGCAAGAGCTTCGGCCCGGCCCGCTTGACCTCGCAGGCGGCCGCGCCATGTCCTTGGCCACGTGCAGCACGAAAGGCGGGACAGGATGGAGCAGGACGAAACCGGGATCGAACAGGTTGACGCGGACGTCGGCAACATCTTTGAAAAGATCGATACTTGGCTCGACGGCTTCTTTCGCCTGCTGCCGAACCTCGCGGTCGGCCTTGTCGTGCTCTTGCTGTTCTGGTTTGCTGCCGGCTGGATCGGCCGCCTTCTGGCGCGCGCGGGCCACAAGCACGACCGCCCGAGCCTGGGCGACGTCGGCGGCGCGCTGGTGCGCTGGGCGATCATCATCGTCGGCGTCATGCTGGCGATCACCATCATCGCGCCCTCGGTGACGCCGGGCGATCTCTTTGCCGGCCTCGGCATCTCTTCGGTGGCCATCGGTTTTGCCTTCAAGGACATCCTGCAAAACATGCTGGCCGGCATCCTGATCCTGCTGCGCCAGCCCTTCGAAGTCGGCGATCAGATCGTCTCGGGCGGTTTCGAAGGCACGGTCGAGCGGATCGAGACCCGGGCGACGCTGATCAAGACCTATGACGGCCGCCGCGTCGTCATCCCCAATGCCGACATCTATACCGATGCGGTCACCGTCAATACCGCCTATGACACCCGGCGCTCGCAATATGACATCCAGATCGGCTGTTCCGACGATTTCGACCGCGCCTGCAAGATCATGGTCGAGACCTGCACCCAGGTCGACGGTGTGCTGGGCGATCCGGCCCCCGAGGCGCTGCCCTGGTCGATGGACGCCGACGGCAACACGGTCCGTCTGCGCTGGTGGACGAAATCGCCGCGCGCCGACGTGGTGCAAGTCTTTGCGCGGGTGATCAAGGAGGTCTACAACGCGCTCGATGCCAAGGGGGTCGACATGCCCTATCCGACGCGGATGGTGCTGTTTCACGACCAGACCGAAGAGACCGACGGCGACCGCAACGCGCAGCGCGAAGGCTGGCCGGCCAATGCCGATGGCAAAAATCCCCGTGCGGCGCGGATCGAAACCGCGCTGTCGCGGCGGGGCGACGCCGGCGACAAAGCGGAGACGCCGGCCTGATTGCCGGTTTAAGCCGGGCGTCAGGCACGGTATCCCAAGGGCGTCACGATCAAACGGAACTCTGCATGACCCAGTCAGCCATCGAGATTCGCGGCTTGAAAAAGACCTATGCCGCGCAAAAGAACGCCCCTGCCAAGGAGGCGCTGAAAGGGATCGATCTCGATATCCCCGAGGGCTCGCTCTTTGGCCTGCTCGGCCCCAATGGCGCGGGCAAGTCGACGCTGATCAACATCCTCGCCGGGCTGGTGATCAAGACCGCGGGCTCGGTCAAGATCTGGGGCTTCGACCAGGATGTGAACCCGCGCCAGTCGCGCGCCGCCATCGGCGTGATGCCGCAGGAGCTGAACCTCGATCCGTTCTTTGCCCCGCGCGCCGCGCTCGAGGTGCAGGCCGGGCTCTACGGCGTGCCGAAATCGGAACGGCGCAGCGACGAGATCCTTGCCATGGTCGGGCTCGAGGACAAGGCCAACGCCTATGCCCGCACCCTGTCGGGCGGGATGCGGCGGCGGCTGCTGCTGGGCAAGGCGCTGGTGCATCATCCGCGCATTCTGGTGCTCGACGAACCGACGGCCGGGGTCGACATCGAGCTGCGGCAGATGCTCTGGGACAACGTGCGCAAGCTCAACCGCGAGCGGGGCATGACGATCATCCTGACGACGCACTACCTCGAAGAGGCCGAGGAAATGTGCGACGAGATCGCCATCGTCAATCACGGCGAGGTGGCGGCGCGGGATTCCACCGCCAACCTGCTGGGGCGGCTGGATGCCAAGGCGATGGTCATTCACCCCGAAGGCGCGGTCGAGACCCTGCCCGAGGCGCCGGGGCTGGATGTCAGCCGCAAGGGCGATGCGATCTTCGTGCAGTACCGCAGCCAGGACACCAGCGCCGAAGACGTTTTGGGCGCGGTGCGGGCCGCGGGCATCCGCATTCGCGACGTCAAGACCCAGGAGGCCGATCTCGAAGACGTCTTCCTGTCGCTCACCCGGTCGCGGGCGGCACTCTGACGGCGCTCAGGAGCCGTCTTCGGACAGGTTGATCGCGGCGGCGGCGATATCCTCGATCGGTTGCAGGCCGGCCGGGCCGGTGGCGATCGCGGCGTCTGGCCGGTAGCCCGGCGCGCCGGGGGCGCCCAGAACCATGGTCCACCAGATCTTGCCGTTGGATTCCTGGAAGTAGGCAAAGCCCATGTCGCGGGCATCGGGCGCGAGGATCACGTCGCGCGTGCCCGGCTCTTCCATCCAGGCGGCCAGGGTTTCCAGCTCGGTCTCATAGGTTTCCGAGATCGCCTCGCCCAGCATCCGGCCGCGATAGCCGACCCGCGCCACCCGGTCGATCGGCGAAGAGCCGTCGGAGCCGAAGTGCCAGGGCCGGTTCTGCACCGACATGTCGCGCGCATGAGTGGCGGCGGCGGCGTTGAGCTGGGCGTTGAGCTGCACGTTTGCCAGCCCGCGCGCTTCGCGCAGGGCGTTGACCGCGTCGAGCATGCGGAACTGCACCCGGCCTTCGTCGCCGGCGCCGAGGCGATAGACCTTGGGCAGCGGCTTGCCGTCGGGGCCAAGCTGCGGCGGGCCCGAGGGCGTCGTGGTGCAGGCCGCAACCAGAAAGACCAGAGGCAGAAGCAGGACTGCGAAACGTTTCATGACTGGATCCACCCGAAATTCGTTTTGTCCGACTTATCCGGAAAGCAGTGGCCTTTCAAACCCACCTCGGCGGCGATCCGCGCGCTGACGGCGGTTTGATTTGAGACTGAGGCTTTCGCGCACTAAAATTGTCGTGATCATGACGGCGTTTGCGAGGAACGGGATTATGACCAAGACTTCAGCGACTCAGTTGAATCGCCGCGCCTTCGTGGCCGGTTCCGCCGCACTGATCGGCGCGCCCGCACTGGCGCAGACCCAGGGCAGCATCGAGATCGAGCAGGATATCTCCTCGGCGGTGCGGCGCAATATCTCGAGCTTTCGATCGCTCGACTGGCGGCCCTATTTCAATTCGCTCTCCAACGGCGCGATCCTCGTCGACATCACCAGCCGGGCGCTGCACTATTGGTCGCAGAACGGCGAGACCTACCGGCTTTATCCCACCTCGGTGCCGCTGACCGAAGATCTGACGCGACGCGGCCGCACCTCGGTGATCCGCAAGGTCGAGGGGCCGGAATGGCGCCCCACGCCGTCGATGAAAAAGCGCAATCCCGAGTGGCCGGATTACGTCGGTCCGGGGCCTGACAATCCGCTTGGAACCCATGCGCTCTATCTGAGTTGGACCTACTACCGTATCCACGGCACACATGACACGCGCAAGATCGGCCGTCGCTCGTCGAACGGCTGTATTGGCCTTTATAATCAGCACATTGCGGAACTTTTCAGCCGGGCCAAAGTGGGCACACAAGTGTTGCTAATTTGACGACAAATCGGCGCACTGCGAGAGCCCACAACAAAGATGAGTTTGCAATCCCCCAGATAAGCTGCTTAGAAAAAAACCACGAGGTAAGTCTTGGGTGCTTGCCGCAACCAGTATGGTTAAAGAGCGGTAAGTGAATATCTGGAGGATATGATATGAAGAAACTCGCACTCGCAGCGGCCCTGTCCGCAGCAGCTTCGACCGCATTCGCCGGTTCGTATGCAAAAGACGACGTCATCATCGAAGCACCGGTGATCGTTGAAGAAACCACGCAAGCATCCACGTCGGCCGGTATCCTGGTTCCGCTGATCCTGCTTGCCCTGGTTGTTGCTGTCGCTTCGGCTGACTAAGCACGACCTGATCGAAAAAAGAGAAAGCGGCGTCCTCGGGCGCCGCTTTTTCTATTCTGCATCGGGCCGGTTCGGCGCCGGCCGCCCGGTCAGTCGAGCCAGCCGCCGAGGTTCTCGCGGATCACCGTGCTCAGCGCCGCGATATGCGCCGGATCGTCGTTCAGGCAGGGCACATAGGTAAAGCGCGCGCCGCCGGCTTCTTCAAAGCTCTCGCGGATCTCTTCGTTGATCTCTTCCAGCGTCTCGATGCAATCGGCGGAAAATGCCGGCGCGATCACCGCGATGTTCTTTTTGCCGTCCTCGCGGGCCAGCCGCGCCACCTCGTCCACCGTGTAAGGCCGGAGCCAGTCCTCGGGGCCGAACTGCGACTGAAAGGTGGTGGTGATCTCGGTATCCGCCCAGCCCAACCGTTCCTTCAGCAGGCGCGTCGTCTTCTGGCATTGGCAGTGGTAGGGGTCGCCTTCCATCAGATAGCGCTTGGGCACCCCGTGGTAGGAACACACCAGGATATCCGGCCGCGTCTCGAGATCGGCGTAGCGCCGCTCGACCGATTGCGCCAGGGCGTCGATATAGGCGGGATGTTCGAAATAAGGATCGACGATGCGCGCCGTGGGTTGCCATTTCTCCTGCATCAGCGCCCGAAAGAACTGATCGTTGGCGGTGGCCGAAGTGGCCCCGGCATATTGCGGATAAAGCGGGAAAAACACGATCTTGGTGCAGCCGGCGGCGACCATCTCGCGCACCTTGGACCGGGTCGAGGGGTTGCCGTAGCGCATGCAGAATTCGACCATCACCCGGTCGCCGTACTGGTCGGTCAGGGTCTCGCGGATCGCGGCGGTCTGGGCCTTGGTGATCGTCATCAGCGGGCTTTCGTCGGCCTCGGTGTTCCAGATCGTGCGATAAGCCGCGCCCGAGGTGAAAGGCCGCTTGCTCAGGATGATGAGCTGCAACAGCGGCTGCCATTTCCACGCCGGATAGTCGATCACCCGCTTGTCTGACAGGAATTCGCCCAGATAGCGGCGCATCGACCAGTAATCGGTGCCGTCCGGCGTGCCGAGGTTGGCCAGAAGGATGCCCACTTTCTGCGCCGGTATCGCGGGGTGGTCTTTCGGGGCATGGGCCGGGCAGGTGGCTCCGGGCTGGCTGGTGTCGCGCATCAGGGTCTCCGCTGGCATAGGATCGGGAGACAGATAACGACTGTCCCCCCGCCGTCAATCATTCAGCTTGGTTTCACGGGTTGCCAATGCGTCAGCCAGCCGCGCCTTGGCCGATCCCGGCCGCAGCGGCTGCGGCTGGCTCTCGTCGGGCGCCCAGCCGGTGAGCACGATGATTTCGAAAGTGGCGGGGATACGGCCGCCGGCATCGGCATGGGCCTCGCCATAGATCTCGGCGGCGCGGAGCAGCACCGCGCGGCGGGTCGGATGGCGCAGGCGCGCGTCCAGCGCATTGGCCTCGCCCATCGCCCGCAGATCGCGCATCAGGTGCAGCGCCGAGGCATAGGTCACTGTGAGCGCAAAGGCATCGGCCACCGGCAGGGCAAAGCCCGCGCGCTGCAACAGCCCGCCCATGTCGCGGATCTCGGCCATCGGCGCGATGCGCGGCGACAACCCTCCGGTGACCTCGGCCTCGGCGGTGGCAAGGCAGGCGCGCAGCTCTTGCAGGGTGCGGCCGCCGAACAGCGAGGCAAGAAAGAAGCCATCGGGCCGCAGCGCGCGGCGGCATTGGATCAACTGGCCGACCGGGTCTTCGGCCCAGTGCAGCGCGTGGCTGTGCAGGATCAGGTCATGCGCCTGCTGATCGAGCGCCAGGGTGTCGCTGTCGGCCACCAGCCGCGCCCCGGGCAGCGTGCCCCGCCAGATCTGCGGCTGGCCGGTGACGATCGCCGGCGCCGTAAAGGTTCTGTTAACCAATGTCAGCCGATCCTGAAGGTCGTCGCGCGCGGTCTGAAACAGGAACAGCGCCTCCTGACGGGCGCGCTGGCGGTTGCGGGCGAGGGCCGCGGTATCGGTGAGGCGTGGCTGCATGTGGGGTAGATAGAGCCATGGGAGAGATTGTTCAAACCGCTCTGCGGATGATCTATCCGCCGCAATGTCTGATCTGCCGCGAGATGGTCGAAAGCGATTTCGGTCTCTGCGGGGCCTGCTGGCGCGACACGCCGTTTCTGGGCGGGCTGGTCTGTGACGGCTGCGGCACGCCCCTGCCGGGCAGCAACCCCGACGAGATCGCCCACTGCGATGCCTGTCTGGCCTATCCGCGCGGCTGGGACCGGGCCCGCGCGGCGCTGCTCTATCATGACAATGGCCGGCGGCTGGTGTTGGGGATGAAACACAATGACCGCAATGACATCGCCCGCATCGGCGCGCTCTGGCTGGCCCGCGTGCTGCGGCCGCTGATCCTGCCGCAGATGCTGGTGGCGCCGGTGCCGCTGCACTGGCTGCGGCTGATGTCACGCCGTTATAATCAATCCGCGCGGCTGGCCAGGGCGCTGGCGAGCGAGCTGGGGCTGGCCTACTGCCCCGATCTGCTGCAACGGGTGCGGCGCACCCGCAGTCTTGGCCGGATGACGGCGGAGGAGCGCCGCGCCGTGCTGGCGGGCGCGATCCGGCTGCACCCCGGACGGCGGCATCGGGTGGCGGCGCACCGCCCGGTGCTGCTGATCGACGATGTTCTGACCACCGGCGCGACGCTCTCGGCCTGCGGTGCGGCGCTGCGTGCGGCGGGCGCCGGGCCGATATGCGCCGGTGTACTGGCAAGAGCGGTGCGGGAGGACTAGGTAAGGGGCAACAGCAAAGGAAAGCCAGAATGCCCCGGATTGAAATCTACACCTCGCCGCTCTGCGGCTTCTGTCACGCCGCCAAACGGCTGCTGGATCAGAAGGGCGTTGCCTATGACGAGATCGACGTGCTGCAAAACCCCGACCGCAAGCCCGAGATGATCCAGCGCGCCAATGGCGGCCGTACCGTGCCGCAGATCTTCGTGGGCGAAACCCATGTCGGCGGCTGTGACGACCTGTTTGCGCTGGAACGCTCCGGCAAGCTCGACCCGCTGCTCGACGCCGCCTGATGCGCAGCGCGCTGCTGCAACTGTCGTCCACCGACGATCCGGCGGAAAACCTCGCCATCACGGCGGCGCGGATCGACGCCGCGGTGACCGAGGGCGCGGGGTTCGTTCTGACGCCCGAGGTGACGAATTGCGTCTCGGCCAGCCGGTCCCGGCAGCAGGCGGTGCTGCAACAGGAGAAAGACGACATCACGCTCGCCGGATTGCGCGATCTGGCGGCGCGGCGGGGGATCTGGCTCTCGATCGGGTCGTTGGCGTTGAAAACCGGCGCGGCCGACGGGCGTTTCGCCAACCGCTCCTTCCTGATCGGACCAGCGGGCGACATCGTCGAGCGTTATGACAAGATCCACATGTTCGACGTGCAGGTCAGCGAGACCGAGACCTATCGCGAGAGCGCGGGCTTCCGCCCCGGCACCGCGGCGGTGGTGGCCGAGACGCCCTTTGCCACCCTCGGCCTGAGCATCTGCTACGATCTGCGGTTCCCGCAGCTTTACCGCGCGCTGGCCCATGCCGGGGCCGAGGTGCTGCTGGTGCCATCGGCCTTTTCGCCGGTCACTGGCGCCGCCCATTGGCAACCGTTGCTGCGCGCCCGGGCGATCGAGAGCGGGGCCTGGGTGCTGGCAGCGGCGCAATGCGGCACGCATGATGCGGTGCGTGGCAAGCAGCGCACAACATATGGGCATTCCATGGCAGTGGCGCCCTGGGGTGAGATCCTGGCCGAGGCCGGCGAGGCGCCGGAGGTGCTTTGGGTTGACCTGAGCCGGGAAGCGGTGGACAAAGCCCGCGAGCGGGTGCCCTCGCTCACCCATGACCGTGACTTCACAGGACCCTGATGGCCGATCAGACTGCCAATGGCCTCGCGGTGGCGCTGTTCTCGGAGCTGTTCACCGCCGATCAGATGTTGCGCAACCGGCTCAGCCGGATGCTGCCCAAAGGCATGGAATTGTCGCATTTTTCGGTGCTCAACCACCTGGCGCGCTTCAAGCAGGAGCGGACGCCGGCGCAGCTTGCCCGGTCGTTTCACGTGACCCGGGGGGCGATGACCAACACGCTGAGCAAGCTCGAGGCGGCCGGGTTCATCCATATCCGGCCCGATTGGGACGACGCCCGGTCGAAGCTGGTGACGATCTCGCCGGCCGGGGTGCAGGCGCGGGATGCGGCGCTGGATGCGATCACGCCGCTGATCACCGATCTGGTGGGCGAACTGGGGCAGGAGCGGGTCCGGGCGGCGCTGCCGATCCTGCGCGACCTGCGGCTGAAGCTGGAAGACGAAGGCTGAGCGGGCGCCCTTGGGCCGGTGGCGGAGCGAGGGGCCAGCCCCTCGCGCTCCCCGCGGTATTTGAAGCAAGAGGACAGGGCGGGGGTATCAGGCCGGTTTCAGGCTGGTGGTGACATAGTTCACGCTCAGGTCGCGCGACGAGATCGACCAGCCCCAGGTGACCGGGTTGAAGACGAAGCCCTTGCGGTCGACCGGGTTCATGCCGGATTGCTTGAGCAGTTCGAACAGCTCTTCGGGGGTGATGAATTTCGACCATTCATGGGTGCCCCTGGGCAGCCAGCGCATCACCCATTCGGCGCCGAGGATGGCCATGGCAAAGCTCTTGGGGTTGCGGTTGATGGTCGAACAGATCTGCATGCCGCCGGGTTTCAGCAGGCGCTGGCAGGCGGTGAGATAGGCCGGCGGATCGGCGACATGTTCCACCACCTCCATGTTGAGCACCACGTCGAATTGTTCGCCCTGCTCCACCATCGCCTCGGCGGTGACATGCCGGTAGTCGATCTCGAGCCCCTGCTGTTCGGCGTGCAGCCGCGCCACCGGGATATTGCCGGCGGCGGCATCGGCGCCGACCACGGTGGCCCCGAGCCGCGCCATCGGTTCGCAGAGCAGCCCGCCGCCGCAGCCGATGTCGAGCAGGCGCAGCCCCTCGAAGGGGCGCGGCGCGCTCAGGTCGCGCGAGAACTCGCCGGCGATCTGGCTGGTGATATAGTCCAGCCGGCAGGGGTTGAGCATGTGCAGCGGCTTGAACTTGCCGGCGGGATCCCACCATTCGGCGGCCATCGCCTCGAATTTCGAGATTTCCGACGGATCGACTGTGGTCTGGGCGGTTTGCATGGCATGCTCCCTATGGTCTTTCGGTCCCTCGGTCTCATATAGGATGATTATGGACAAGTTCTCAGGCCAAAAGCGCGCAGTGCAATATCTCTATCCGCAGATCGATCCCTTCGATCAGCGCATGCTCGACGTCGGAGATGGCCACAAGGTCTATGTCGAGCAGTCCGGCCGGCCCGACGGCCTCCCGGTGGTGGTGCTGCATGGCGGCCCGGGCGGCGGATGCAGCCCGGCGATGCGGCGCTATTTCGACCCCCGGGTCTATCGTGTCGTGCTTTTCGATCAGCGCGGCTGTGGCCGGTCGCGGCCGCATGCCAGCGTCGAACACAACACCACCTGGCATCTGGTGGCGGATATCGAACGCATCCGCGAGGTGCTTGGCATCGGCCGGTGGACGGTCTTCGGCGGCAGCTGGGGCGCCACCCTGGCGCTGATCTATGCCGAGACCCACCCGGAGGCGGTGCGGGCGCTGGTGCTGCGCGGCGTCTTCATGATGACCCAGGCCGAGCTCCGCTGGTTCTATGGCGGCGGCGCCGGGCAGTTCTGGCCCGAAACCTGGCAGCGATTTGCCGACCTGATCCCCGAGGACGAGCAGGACGACATGATCGCCGCCTATCACAAGCGGTTGTTTTCCGGCAATCTTCCCGAGGAAACCCGTTATGCCAAGGCCTGGTCGGCCTGGGAGAACGCGCTGGCCTCGGTCTATTCCTCGGGCCATGGCGGCGAGACGCCGGGGGAGTATGCCCGCGCCTTTGCCCGGCTCGAGAATCACTATTTCATCAATGGCGGTTTCCTGGATTACGACGGCCAGATCCTCGACCAGGTGGACCGCATCGCGCAGATCCCCGGGGTCATCGTGCAGGGCCGTTATGACATGATCTGCCCGCCGCGCCGCGCCTGGGAGCTGTCGCGCCGCTGGCCCAATTCCGAGCTGCGGATGATCCGCAATGCCGGCCATGCGCTGTCGGAGCCGGGCATCTCGGCGGAACTGGTGCGGGCGATGGACCATCTGGCCGAGCGCTGATTTATCAAACCGGTTTACATTTGAGAGGGGATCGCTAGGCTTTCCCAACCACTCACCATACCGGGATGACCTGCCACGTGCCTGGCGTCTTGAAAATCGTACTTCAGCGGCTCGCTCTGGGCCTTGTCACGCTCTTTGTGGTTTCCATCGTCATTTTCGTCGCCGTCAACGCGCTTCCGGGGGATTTCGCCCAGGTGATTCTGGGTCAGGGCGCCACGCCCGAGGCGGTGGCGGCGATCCGGCGCGACCTGGCGCTGGACGAACCCCTGGTGACGCGTTACGTCGGCTGGCTGGGGGCCATCCTGACCGGCGATCTGGGCACCTCCTTCGCGCAGCTCAACTTCCAGTCCTCGCTCGGCGGTGGCGAGATGAAGACCGTGGCTTCGCAGATCGCGCCACGCTTTGCCAATACGATCTTTCTGGCCGGGGTGACGGCGGCGATCGCGGTGCCGGTGGCGGTGGCGCTGGGGGTGCTGGCGGCGCTCTATCGCGGCTCGGTGTTCGACCGGTTCACCAATATCTTCACGCTCTCTTCGGTCTCCAGCCCCGAATTCTTTCTGGCCTACATGCTGATCCTGTTCCTGGCGGTGCTCAATCCGATGCTGCCGTCGCTGTCGAACATCTATGACGGCATGGCGTTTTCCGAACGGCTCCGGGCGACCATGCTGCCGGCGCTGACGCTGACGCTGATCGTGCTGGCGCAGATGATGCGGATGACGCGGGCGGCGATCATCAACCTGCTGGCCTCGCCCTATATCGAGATGGCGCGGCTCAAGGGCATCAGCCCGATGCGGGTCATCGTGCGCCACGCGCTGCCCAATGCGCTGGCGCCGATCATCAACGTCATCGCGCTGAACCTGGCCTATCTGATCACCGGGGTGGTCGTGGTCGAGGTGGTCTTTGTCTATCCCGGCATCGGCCAGCTGTTCGTCGATGCGGTGAAAATCCGCGATATCCCGGTGGTGCAGGCCTGCTGCCTGATCTTTGCCGCCGCCTATATCCTGCTGAACCTGACGGCGGATATCCTGTCGATTTTGTCCAACCCGCGCCTGAGGCATCCGAAATGACCGCTCTGCTTTACGTTTCGGGCGCGCTGCTGGCCTGTCTGGCTCTGGGCTGGCTGGGCCGCCGGATTGCACAGACAACCACCGGCAATGCGCCACGCTATCGCGACATGCCGTTGGCGGTGGCCTTCGGGTATGCGTTTTCGGCGCTGCTTCTGGGGCTTGGCGTCTGGTTCTACTTTCAGCCCACGGCGACCGAGGCGGGCATTCCGCGCGCCAGCGTGATGTTCTTTCGCTGGGCGGTGCAGGGCTTTGTGATCTTCGCGCTGGCGGCCTTTGTCTTTCGCCTGGCGGGCCGGCATGTCGGCCCGGCGGGCAGCCGCAAGATGTTCCGCAACATGCCGCTGACCGCCGCCTTCGGCATCCTGATGATCCTGATCTATGCCGTGGTGGCGATCTTTGCCGGCCAGATCGCGCCGCATGGCCAGGCCGAGGTGTTCAACGCCGTCAACGTTCTGCCCGGCGGCAACCCGGCCACCGGCGGCAACCCGGAGTTTCCGCTGGGCACCGACCAGATCGGCCGCGATCTGCTGTCGCGACTGATCTATGGCGCGCAGAACACCGTCGGCATCGCTTTCATCACCACCTTGCTGGCCTTTTTCATCGGCGGCAGCCTCGGCTTTCTGGCGGCGACGCTGCAAGGCTGGCTCGACCAGTTGCTGAGCCGCGGCGTCGATGTGTTGATGGCGATCCCCTCGCTGATCTTTGCGCTGCTGCTGATGACCATCGCCAGCGCCTGGGCGGGATCGGAGAAATGGCTGCTGACGGTCTATATGGTGATCATCATCGCGGTGATCGATTCGACGCGGGTGTTTCGTCTGGCGCGCGCGGTGGGTCTGAACATCGTGGTCATGGATTACATCGAGGCCGCCAAGCTGCGCGGCGAGGGGCTGCGCTATCTGATCTTTGACGAGATCCTGCCCAACGCCCTCGCGCCGCTGCTGGCCGAGTTCGGCCTGCGCTTCTGCTTTGTCTTCCTGACCATCGCCTCGCTGTCGTTCCTTGGCGTCGGCATCCAGCCGCCGCTGGCGGATTGGGGCACCATGGTGCGCGATCTGGCGCAGTTCATCAATTTCGCCGCCTTTTCGCCGCTGACCGCGACGCTGCCGCTGCTGGCCGCCGGGGCGATTGCGCTGCTGACCGTGGCGGTGAATTTCGTGGTCGACTGGATGCTGCACAAGTCCTCGGGGTTGAAGGAATGAGCCGCCTGCTGACGATCAACGACCTCGTGCTCGAGGGCCGCAGCGACGAAAGCTGGAGCCGGATCGTCAACGGCGTGAGCCTGACGCTCGACAAGGGCGAGGTGCTGGGATTGATCGGCGAAAGCGGGGCCGGCAAATCCACCGTCGGGCTGGCCGCCATGGGCTTTACCCGCGACGGGGTGCGGATTGCCGGCGGCTCGGTCGAGTTCGACGGCATCGACCTGGTCAATGCGTCGGCCAATACCAAGCGCAACCTGCTGGGCAAACGCATCGCCTATGTGGCGCAATCCGCCGCCGCCAGCTTCAACCCGGCGCATCGGCTGATCGACCAGCACACCGAAGGACCGGTGGTGCATGGCGTCATGGGCCGGGGCGAGAGCGCCGAGGACGGTATCGAGCTTTACCGCCGGCTGCGCCTGCCCAACCCCGAGGAAATCGGCTTTCGCTATCCGCATCAGGTCTCGGGCGGGCAGTTGCAGCGGGCAATGACGGCGATGGCGATGTCCTGCCGGCCGGATCTCATCATCTTTGACGAGCCGACCACCGCGCTCGACGTGACCACCCAGATCGAGGTGCTGGCGGCGATCCGCAAGATCGTCGAGGATTTCGACACCGCTGCGATCTACATCACCCACGATCTGGCGGTGGTGGCGCAGATGGCCGATCGGATCAAGGTGCTGCTCAAGGGGGACGAGGTGGAAGAGGCCACGACCCGCGAGATGCTCGACCATCCGCAGGAGGATTACACCAAGAGCCTCTGGGCGGTGCGCGAGTTCCAGCATGCGGAAAAGCCGCTGGCGCCCAAGGGGGCAGTGCCGGTGATCTCGGTCAGGAATGTCACCGCCGGCTATGGCAAGATCGACGTTCTGCAAGACGTCAGCTTCGACATTCACGAGGCCCGCACCGTCGCTGTGGTGGGCGAGAGCGGATCGGGCAAATCCACGACCGCGCGCTGCATCACCGGGTTGCTGCCGCCCCGTCAGGGGCAGATCCTGCTCGATGGCGAGGCGCTGCCGCCGGACTATCGCAAACGCTCCAAGATGCAGCTTCGCCAAGTACAGATGATCTATCAGATGGCCGATACCGCGCTCAATCCGCGCAAGACCATCGCCCAGATCATCGGCCGGCCGGTGCAATTCTACCTCGGCCTGCGCGGCAAGGAGAAGCGTCGCCGGGTGAACGAGCTGCTCGAGCATATCGAGCTCGACCCGGCGCAATTCGCCGGCCGGCTGCCGAGCGAGCTGTCCGGCGGCCAGAAACAGCGCGTCGGCATTGCCCGCGCCCTTGCGGCGGAGCCCAAGTTCATTATCTGTGACGAGGTGACATCGGCGCTCGATCAGCTGGTGGCCGAGGGCATCCTGCGGTTGCTGGCGCGGCTTCAGGACGAATTGCAGCTCAGCTACATGTTCATCACCCATGACCTCGCCACCGTGCGATCGATCGCCGACGAGGTGGTGGTGATGAAGGATGGCGTGGTGGTGGAACAGGGGCCCAAGACCGAGATGTTCACCCCGCCGCATCATGCCTACACCGATCTTCTGCTGTCTTCGGTGCCCGAGATGGATCCGGACTGGCTCGACAAACTGCTGGCAGAACGTGGAGTTGATAACATCGGCGATGCCGCTGTTGATAAGATGTAGGGCGAATCGCGCACGAGGGGCGGGATTTCAAATAACAAAAACAGGGAGACGACTATGACAAGATTGACACGACGCGGGCTTCTGCGCACCGGTGCCGCTGCCGGTGTTCTGGCCGCCTCGGGCCTGCCGCTGAAGGCCCAGATGAAGCGTGGCGGACGGCTGCGCGCGGGCCTTGCCGGGGCCAATACCTCGGACAACTGGGATGCACGCACCCATACCGACGCCTTCATGCAGAACGCCTCGCAGGGGGCGGTGTTCGATGCGCTGACCGAAGTGGCCGCCGATGGCACGCTTGTGGGCGAACTGGCCGAAAGCTGGGAGGCCAGCCCCGACGCCAAGACCTGGACCTTCAACCTGCGCCAGGGCGTGACCTTCCACAACGGCAAGGCCTTTGGCGCCGACGACGTGATCGAATCGCTGCAAATGCACGTCGCCGAGGATTCGAAATCCGCCGCCAAGCCGATTGTCTCTGCGATCACCGAAATGAAGAAACTGGGCGAGCATCAGGTGCAGCTTGTGCTGGCGGCGGGCAATGCCGATCTGCCGTATCTGCTGTCGGATTATCACCTGATGATGTACCCGGCCGGCCAGATCGACGAGGCGATCTCCAAGGGTATCGGCACCGGCCTTTATCAGGTGGTCAGCTTCGATCCCGGCGTGCGGTTCGTCGGCAAGCGGGTCGACAGCCACTACAAGGGCGATGCCGCCGGCTTCTTCGACGAGATCGAGTTCATCGCGATCAACGATCCCACGGCGCGGATGAACGCGCTGCTGACCGGCCAGGTCGAGACGATCAACCGCGTCGACGTCAAGACCGAGGCGCTGCTCAATGCCAACCCGCTGGTCAGTATCCAGGAGGTGACCGGCAATCGGCATTTCACCTTCCCGATGCTCACCAATGTCGCGCCGTTCGATGACGTCAACGTGCGCCGCGCGCTCAAGCACGGCATCAACCGCCAGGAGATGGTCGACAAGATCCTGCTCGGCCACGGCAGCATCGCCTATGACACGCCGATCGGCCCCGCCAACCAGTATTACGCCGCCGATATGGAGCCGATCCCCTATGATCCCGACAAGGCCGCCTTTTATCTGAAAGAGGCCGGGATGGATCAGCTCAACATCGATCTGTCGGCCTCTTCGGCGGCCTTTGCGGGCGCGGTGGATGCCTCGCAGCTCTATCAATCCTCGGCGAAACCGGCGGGCATCAACATCAACGTCGTGCAGGAACCGGCGGATGGCTACTGGTCGAACGTCTGGCTGAAGAAACCCTTCAGCGCCGCCTTCTGGTCGGGTCGCGCCACCGAGGACTGGATGTTCTCTTCCGCTTACGAGGACGGAGTGCCGTGGAACGACAGCCAATGGGGCACCGAGGACAGCGAGCGATTCCAGGAACTACTGGTGACGGCGCGCGCCGAACTCGACAGCGACAAGCGCCGCGAGATGTACACCGAGATGCAGATGATCCTGCGCGACGACGGCGGGGTGATCATCCCGATGTTCGCCAACTGGGTGCAGGCGGTGTCGAACAAGCTGTCGGTGCCGGGCACGGTGGGCAACCTCTGGGGCATGGACAACGCAAGGATGGCCGAGCGCTGGGCAATGGCCTGAGAGGTGTGAAGCGCCCGCCCGCGGGTTTCGCGGGCGGGGTCTCGGCCCCTCCGGCCGGTCATTATCGCCGCCGCGCATCTTCGGGCCGCGGCCCAGGAGATGCGCGGCTCATCTTGAGGTCGCGCACCCGCGCTCCGGGCCTGACCGGGGCCTCACGCCCTGATCACAGCACGTAGCGGCTCACATCGGTCGAACGGGTCAGCTCGCCGAGGTTCTTCTCGACAAAGTCCGCATCCACCGTCACCGACTGCCCGGCGCGGTCGGGCGCATGGAAGCTCAGCTCTTCGAACACCCGCTCCATCACCGTGTAGAGGCGCCGCGCGCCGATGTTCTCGACGCTGTCGTTGACCTCGAAGGCGATCTTCGCGAGCTGCGCGATGCCCTCTTCGGTGAAATCCACCGCCACCTCTTCGGTGCCCATCAGCGCCGTATACTGCCGCGTCAGCGCATTGTCGGTCTCGGTCAGGATACGGACGAAATCGTCTTCGGTCAGCGCCCGCAGGTTGACCCGGATCGGCAGACGGCCCTGCAATTCCGGCAGCAGATCCGATGGCTTGGCGATGTGGAAGGCGCCGGAGGCGATAAAGAGGATGTGGTCGGTCTTGACCGCACCATGTTTGGTGCTGACGGTGGTGCCCTCGATCAGCGGCAGCAGATCGCGCTGCACGCCCTCGCGGCTGACATCGCCGCCGCGCGCGTCCTTGCGGGCGCAGACCTTGTCGATCTCGTCGAGAAAGACGATGCCGTTCTGTTCCACCGCTTCCAGCGCCGCCCTGTTGACCGTCTCGTCGTCAAGCAGTTTGTCGGCCTCTTCGGAAATCAGCACGTCATAGCTCTCGCGTACGCTCATCCGCTTGCGCACGGTCCGGCCGCCAAAGGCCTTGCCGAAGATATCGCCGAGGTTCATCATCCCCATCTGGCTGCCGGGCTGGCCGGGGATGTCCATCATGCCCATCGGGTTGGAATGGTCGGTCAGCTCCAGCTCGATCATCGTGTCGTCGAGCAGCCCGTCCTTGAGCTTCTTGCGGAACATGTCGCGGGTGCCTTCGCGGGCGTCCTCGCCGGCGATTGCGGCGATCACCCGGTCCTCGGCGGCCTGATGCGCCTTGGCCTTGACGTCTTCGCGCATCCAGTCGCGGGTCTGGATGATGGCGGCATCGACGAGATCGCGGATGATCTGCTCGACGTCGCGGCCGACGTACCCCACTTCGGTGAATTTGGTGGCTTCGACCTTGATGAAGGGCGCCTTGGCCAGCTTGGCGAGGCGGCGGGAGATCTCGGTCTTGCCGACGCCGGTGGGGCCGATCATCAGGATGTTCTTGGGATAGACTTCGTCGCGCAGGTCATCGGCCAGCTGCTTGCGCCGCCAGCGGTTGCGCAGCGCCACGGCCACGGCGCGTTTGGCATCGGCCTGACCGATGATGAACCGGTCGAGTTCCGAGACGATTTCGCGGGGAGTGAGGTCTGTCATGTTGTTGGGTCGTCGAGGATCCAGGCCTCGACCTCCTGATTGTTTTCTTCGATCAATCCGCCGCGCGCGCCAATCTCGATCAGCAAGGTGCGGCAGTCTTCTGCTTCCATTCCGGTTTCAAGGCAAAGCCGCGAAATCGTGCGCCATCCTGTCGGGGCGACCTTTCGGTCCTTCAGCATGGCTTCCAGCCGCGTCCGCCGGGGTTTGGCCCAGGTCTTGCCGTGTTTCCAGTCCCGGTATTCCTGAAGAAGGATGGGGCCGATTACACCGCCGACAAGACCGCCAAGAATTGCGGCAAGAAGCTCGGTCATGCCGAAATCGTCTCCACCGTCAGGTTGCCATTGGTATAGACGCAGATGTCGGCGGCGATTGCCATCGCCTTGCGCGCCACCTCTTCCGCCGAAAGGTCGGTCTCGATCAGCCCGCGTGCCGCCGCCAGGGCGTAGTTGCCGCCCGATCCGATGGCGGTAACGTCATGCTCGGGCTCGAGCACATCGCCGGCGCCGGTGATCACGAACATCTGGGCACCGTCCGAGACGATCAGCATCGCTTCGAGCTTTTGCAGGTATTTGTCGGTGCGCCAGTCCTTGGCCAGCTCGACACAGCCGCGCGCCAACTGGCCCGGCGTGCTCTCCAGCTTGGCCTCGAGCCGTTCGAGCAGCGTGAAGGCATCGGCGGTCGAGCCGGCAAAGCCGCAGACCACATCCGAGCCGCCGGGGCTGATGCGGCGCACCTTGCGGGCGGTGCCCTTGATCACGGTCTGGCCAAGGCTGACCTGTCCGTCGCCGGCAATCACCACCTGGCCGCCCTTCTTGACGCCAATGATCGTCGTGCCGTGCCAGCCGGGGAATTCTTCGCTCATGGGGCCTCCTGGGGGGCTTGCTTCGGGTTTCGGCCTATATGGAACCCGGGGACAGCCCATGCAAGGGGCCGGGCCGGTCGCGCCCCATGCAAAAGGGCCGCCGGATGGGCGACCCTTTCACGTGCGAACCTGGGGCTGATCTCAGCCGATGTTCTCTTCGATCCAGCCTTGCAGCGCGGCCTTGGGCGCGGCGCCGGTCTTGTTGGACACCGGCTCGCCGCCCTTGAAGATGAACAGGGCGGGAATGCCGCGAATGCCCAGCTTGGCAGCGGTGTCGGGGTTGCTGTCGACGTCGACCTTGGCGATCTTCACCTTGCCGTCGTACTGCGCCGAAAGCTCCTCGAGCGCCGGGCCGATCTGTTTACAGGGGCCGCACCACTCGGCCCAGAAATCCACCACGACGGGGATGTCGGAATTGCGGACTTCGGCGTCGAATGTCTCGTCGGTTACGGCAACGGTGGCCATGGGCTTTCTCCTGATGAGTCGTATGGGTCGCTTGGAGGGCGAAAGTAAGTACGCCCCCCGGTGGCGTCAAGGCGATGTAGTGCGCGCCAGCGCGGCCGTCACAAGATCGTGTGGCAGGGTCATCAGCGCGGCCGACCGGGTCCAGAGAATGGCGGTTTCGATTTCGTGCTTTGGATAGAGATGCTTAAGCATTTCGGCATAAGCGCCCATCTGCCGCAGCAGCGCCTCCGGCGTGGCGTCGGGGCGGTCGGGCACGGTGGCGTTGGTCTTGAAATCCACCGCCAGAACGCGGGTCTCGTCCAGGATCAGCCGGTCGATCACCCCATGCATCCGGCCGAGCCCGGGCACATCGGCGCTCACCGCCACCTCGGACAGGGTGCCGGGGGCAAAGAGCGCGGCCAGACCGGGGTTCGCCAGAACCGCGCAGGCCTCGTCATGCGCCAGGGCGCGCAGCGCGTCCCCGGGCCGCCGGTCGCGGGCGGCCTCGGGCAGGTCGGACAGCCGTTCGAGCGCCAGATGCACCAGCGTGCCGTGGCGCTTTGCCGCCTCTTCGTCCTGGCCCAGCATGCCCGCCAGCGCATGGGCGCCGCCGAGATCGGAGGGCGCGCGGGTTTCTGCTGGCGCAGGCAGCGCCGCGGCCGGGCAGGTGGCCCAGGCCGGCAGGACAACGGCGGCAGGGTCTTCCGGCGGCTCGGGCACTGCGGCGACGCGCGGCCAGTCGCCACTTTCATACCGCAGCCCTGCGCCAAAGGCGAAGGTCTGCGGTGCGGCATTGGCGGCGCTCATCGCCGTTTCGACGCCGGCGTACCAGCTCTCGCCATCCTTGCCGAGATCGCCCGCCGCCGCCACGATCAGCCAGGTTTCCGCCCGGGTCATCGCCACATACAACAGCCGGTCGCGTTCCTGCCTTTGCCGCTCCTTGGCCGCTTCCAGCGCGTTCGACATGGCGCGGGGGCAGTCGGTGGCGGCGCTTTTCCACACCGCCGTTTCGCCCATCGGCAGCAGGGCGTCGCGCAGCTGCACGGTCCGCTTGGCGGTGTCCGGCAGGATCACGATTGGCGCTTCCAGCCCCTTGGAGCCATGCACCGTCATCACCCGGATGCGGTCGCCGGCGGCGTCCATCTGGCGCTTGATCTCGAGATCGTCGGTCTCCATCCAGATCAGGAAGCCGGTGAGGCTGGGGATCTCGGTCTTCTCGTAGGCCAGCGCCTGGCTGAGCAGAGCGTTGATGCCATCCTCGGCCTCGGTGCCGAGCCGCGCCAGCAGCTTCTGCCGGCCGTCATGCCGCGTCAGGATGCGCTCGATCAGATCATACGGCCGCATGAAATCGGCGGCGTTCTGAAGATCGGTGAGCATTGCCCAGAGTTCGGGGAAGTCCGCCTGCCGCGCCGCCAGCTCGCGCCAGAGGTATTTCTGTTCGCGGCCCTGGGCCAGCTGGTAAAGCTGCCCCTCGTCCCAGCCGCCCAACGGCGATTTCAGCACCGTGGCGAGGCTCAGATCGTCCTCCGGCAGTGCCAGCCAGTTCAGGAGCGCCGCCAGATCGCGCACGGCCAGCTCGGCCCCGACCTTGAGCCGGTCGGCCCCGGCAATCGGCAGCGCCTCTTCCTTGCAGGCGCGGATGATCTCGGCAAAGAGATCCGAGCGGCGTTGAACCAGGATCAGGAAATCGCCCGGGGTCACGGTGCGCCCGGCCCAGCCATGCGGCTCCTTTTTCCACGGGATCGGGGTGTTTTCGGCAAGCATCCGTTTGATCTCGCCGGCAATCCTTCGGGCGAGGGTGACATTGTGGTGGGTGTCGGCGGGCAGGTCGACGGGATCGTCCCAGTCGCCCTGTTCGGCATCGCTGGATTTTTCGACCAGCGGCCAGAGATCGACCCGCCCGCCCATGTCGGATTTGAACGCGCGGTGGGTTTCCTCGCGCGAAAAGCCCGAGCGGGCGCGGGCTTCGAACAGGGTATCGACCAGCCGCAGGATCGCCTCGGCCGAGCGGAAGGAAAATTGCAGCGTGGTGTCCTGCAACGGTTGATCGGCGGCGCGCAGGCGGGTGGCGAATTCGGCCTTCATCCGGTCGAACTCGGCTGGATCGGCGCCCTGGAAGGAATAGATCGATTGCTTCTTGTCGCCGACCACAAATATCGTGCGCGGCGTCTCGGCCCGGGCGCCTTCGCCGCTGGTGAACTCGCGTGCCAGCTCTTCGATCACCCGCCATTGCACCGGGCTGGTGTCCTGAGCCTCGTCGACGAGGATGTGATCGATGCCGCCATCAAGCCGGTAGAGCACCCATTGCGCCACCTTGCGATCGGTCAGAAGCGCCAGCGTCTTGTGGATCAGGTCGTCGAAGTCGAGCCAGCCGCGGGCCAGCTTGGCGGCCTCGTAGCGCGGCAGGAATTCGGCGGCAAAGGCTTGCAGGGCCTGGGTTTTCCCGACCGCCGCCAGGGCGCAACGGGCATCGCGCGCCGCCTCGACCCGGCGCATCAGGTCTTCGAGCCGGTCCATGACGCCGGCCAGCGCGCCCTCGCGCGGCCCCTTGGTGGGAAAGCCGCCGATCTTGGCGCTGTAGGGCCCGGCCTTGGCGCTGGCACCATTGAGTAGCACGCCCTCCAGCACCGCCAGCGCGCTCAGGTCGGGCGCGGTGATCGTCCGCAGTTTCGCCGCCGCCTTCTGATCGTTGGCGCCGCTGCCGGCCAGAACATCCGCGACCTGATGCAGCATCTCGAGCTCGCCGCCCAGAAAGACCTGATCGAGCAGCCAGTCCTCGCCAGCCGTCTCAGGCAGGCCGAAAAGCGCATGCAACTCGGTCCGCGGCAGGCGCCGGAACAGCAATTGCCGGTGGCGCACCACCTCGGTGGTGATCTCGGCGAAATCGGCGGCGGTGAGATGCGCGGCCAGCGCCTCGACCGTTCCGGCGGCCGCGCCGTCGGCCATCTCGTCGACGATCTCGGCCTGGAGCAGCGCGGCGGCGCGGTCCTCCATCTCCTTGAATTGCGGCGAAACCCCGGCCTCGAGCGGAAACCGTCGCAGGATGGCGGCGCAGAACGAGTGGATGGTCTGGATCTTGAGCCCGCCCGGCGTTTCGATGGCGCGGGCAAACAGCGTGCGGGCGCGGCGCAGCGCATCCTCGGAAATATGCCCCTCGATCCCCAGATCGTGCAGCGCGTGATGCAGCGCCGCGTCGTCCTTCATCGCCCAGTCACCCAGGCGCTGGAACAGCCGGTTCTGCATCTCGCTGGCGGCGGCCTTGGTGTAGGTCAGGCAGAGGATGTGTTCGGGCAGCACGCCCTGCAACAACAGTCGCGCCACCCGGTCGGTGAGCACCCGGGTCTTGCCCGAGCCGGCATTGGCGGCCAGCCAGGTGGAACGGTCGGGGTGCGCCGCCTCGATCTGGCGCTGGGTGGCCTCGTCGCGTTGGGTCATGGCACGGGCCTCGCATCGGGCAGGTCGGTCAGCTCCCATTCGCCAAAGCGCGCAAGCTGGTCGTAATCGCCGACGTCACCGGCCTTTTGCATGGCGCGGCGCGCGGTAAAGCCCTGGGTCTCGTCCATGTAGCGCGCGATCAGCGTCTCGAACTGTGCCCAGACGGCGGCGGGCGGCGCCTCGGCCAGCGGCGCCTCGCGGTTTTCCGGGCTGGAGCCGAGGCCGAGATAGACCGCGCGCGCGACCTGTGCCGGCGCCAGCCCCTCGAAGCCGCCGGCCTCGGCCACCGCCGCCTCGAGCAGCAGTTGCTTGTCGAAATGTTTCTGTTCGGCCGGGCCGGGGGGCTTGCCGGTCTTGTAATCATAGAGCAGCAGCCGCCCGTCCTCGCGCGCCCGGTCGATGCGGTCGGCCTCGCAGGTCAGACGGAAGCCCAGGCGCGGAATGTCGCGGCCGCCCTTGACTTCGAAGCGGATCGGCAGCGCCTCGGCCTGCCTTTCGGTCTCGTCCGCGATGAAGCCATCGGCCACCCGCGCCATCCGCGCCTGCCACATCGCCCGCGCCGAAGGCCAGGGCACCTGCGCGCCCAGAACCTGGGCGGTGGTCGCCAAAAGCTCGGCCCGGCTGAGCCTGTCCGGGTGTTTCACGCTGGCGTCGACGAAATCTTCCAGCACCTTGTGCGCGATGATGCCGCGCAACAGCGCGTCGGGCGCCTTGGCTAGACTGTCGAGCGGGCGCAGGCGCAGCACATGTTTGGCATAGATCGCATAGGGATCGCGGATCAGCCGCTTGATCTCGGTCACCGAGAGCTGTTTCGGTCGCGCCTCGGCGGGCGGTTTCGGCGAGGGGCGCGTCGCCGGGGCGGCGGGGATGACCTTTTCGACGGCATGGGCCAGCGCCAGCCACGACTGGCCGCGCGCCTGCATGCCGGCATGGGCCTCGCGCCCGGTATTGCCCAGTCCGCGCAGCAGGTTGGTCAGCCGGTTGAGCCAGCGCGAGGGCACGGTTTCGGCATCGTCAGAGCGTACCGCGCGGGTCAGCCAGACCTCGCGCGCGCCGACCGCCTGTTGGAAATCATGCGCCGAAAGGCCGATCCGCCGCTCGGGCAGCAAGAGCCCCGCCTTGTCGCGCAGCACCCGGTTGAGCCAGGGGTCGGGCGTTGGCGGCTCCGGCCAGGAGCCTTCGTTCAGCCCGCCGAGGATCAGCAGATCGGCGCCCATGACACGGGCCTCAAGCGTGCCCCAGATGCGGATATGCGGATGGCCGAGGTCGCGGTCGCGCTGTTCCTCGCGCCCGAGCACCGCGCCGAAGAGATCGACGTAATCGCGCGCCGAGAGCGTGCCGCCATGCGGCGCGGCCTCTTCCAGCTTGCGCACCAGTGCCAGGGTCTCGATGCCGGCGACCTGCACCCAGAGATTGCCGGCGCCGTCCCGCGTGTGCCCCGCCGCCAGCGCTTCGGCCAGCGTACGGTGTCGCGCCAGCCACTCGGTGAGCGGCAGCGGCCCCCGCCCGTCCTGCCCGCAGAGCCGCACCAGCCAGGCGCCCCAGTCCGGTGCCTTGCGGTCCTCGGCAAAGCGCGTGAGCATCGCCGCATCGGGGAAGGGCGGGCCATGGCGGCGCAGGTGCAGCTCAAGATCGCGGGTCAGCCGCAGGTGATCGTTGCGGCCCTCGCCGGAATGGCAGAGCGGGTGTTTCAAGAGCGTCAGCAGCGCCGGCGCATCCAGCGGCGCGGCGAATAGCGCCGCCACATGCCGCAGGAACCGGCCCGGCGCGGTCAGTTGCAGCGGGATGCCGGCGCTGTCGTCGGGGATGATGCCCCAGCGGTCGAGCGTGGCGGAGACCTGCCGGGTAAGCTGACGGTCGGGGGTGATCAGCGCGGCGCTCTGGCCGGTTTCGGCGGCCTGACGCAGACGCAGCGCGATGGTCAGCGCCTCCTCCCGCCGGCTTTGCGCCTCGATCAGGGTGACATCCGCGCAGGCACGGTCCAGCTCGCTGAGCTTCGGGCCTTCGGCAAGCCAGGCGTCGGTAACCGGGGCCGGGCGAAGTGCCAGGGAAATCAGCCGGTTGCGTGGCGGGCAGGGGGCGACGACCCGGTGCCAGTGGTGCACATCCTCGGGGCCACGCTCCAGCGCGCGCATCAGCTTGGCAAAGCGGTATTGCGGGTGGTCTTCGGAGACCAGCGCTTGGTCCAGCGCCGCCCAATTGGCCGGTTTCATGTCGAAATCGAAGCCCGGCAACACCAGCGCGCCCTGCGGCAGATGCGCCACCGCCCGCATCAGCGCCGAGGCCGCCCCGCGCGAGCCGGTCGAGCCGGCGAGGATCACCGGATGCTCCGGCGGATCGCTCTGCCAATGCTGCGCCAGCGCCTCGGAGATCATCCGCAGCCGCGCGGTGCCATCCGGCGCGTCGGTCTCGGGGTCGAAGAATTGCTGCACGATCGCCAGGAAATCGCGGGCGCGCTGCCAGTGGCCGGATTGGTCGGTGACGTCGAGCGCCTCGATATCGGCGGGGGTCACGCCTTCGCCCTGCATCTCGTCCATCAGCCCGGCCAGCGAGTCCGCCAGATCAAACAGCGCGGCGCGCGGGGCCATGTCGGGCTGAGCCTCGAGCAGGCCGGAGACCAGCTGCACCAGCTCCAGCCGGCGTTGCAGCGGCGCGACCGGTTCGGGGATCTCAGCGGTCCAAGGGGGCTCGACCTCGGAAAGCACGCGAATTCGGGGCAGGATGCGGGGCGGGCCGGCATCAAAGATCGCGCGGATGCGGCGGCGCATGCGCTCGGTGTTGACGATCAGCTCGACCCGCGCCAGCGCCTCTGGCGGCTGGCCCTGGCACCGCGCCAGAAGCCCGTCGACCAGCGCCTGGGGAAAATCCACCCCGGGGGGCAGGCCAAAGACGCGGGGGGCGGCGAGGCGCTCAAACATAGGCCAGCATGTCCTCTGCGATTTCAATGGCATCGGGGTGGCCGACGTCGCACCAGTCGCCCTGGTAGGCAAGGCCGTACATCCGCCCCGCCGCGAGCATCGGCCGCCAGAGATCCCACATCGAGAACACCCGCGCCTCGATCTGCGCCAGCCCCTCGGTCTTGATGATCTGGACCCCGGAATAGACCGCACCGGGGCCGCGGCTGAGCCGGCCGTCGTCGCCGATCAGGAAATCGCCCTTGCCCTTGTGGCCATGCACCTGTGCCCGGGGCACGCAGAGCAGGAGCGCGTCCATCCGCTCTGCATTCCACGCAGCGCAAAGCGCATGCAGCGGATTGGGGCCACGCCAGACCGCATCGGTGTTGAGGGTAAAGACCGGCCCCGCGCCGAGCAGCGGCAACGCCTGTTTCAGCCCGCCGCCGGTTTCCAGCACCTGCGGCGCCTCATGTGAAATCGCCACCCCCGAGCCGTTCAGATGCGCCGCCAGCATGTCGCCGCGATAATGCGCATTGGCGACCACCCGGGGCAGGCCCAGCGGCGTCAGCAGCTCGAGCGCATGGTCAATCAGCGTGCGCCCCGCCACCTTGACCAGCGGTTTTGGCCGGTCGTCGGTCAGCGGCCGCATCCGCGTGCCCAGACCGGCGGCAAAGAGCAGGGCGGCCTCGGGCTGGCTCATGCCGGCACCACGGGGCTGGGCAGCGGGGTGAGGGCTTCGCGGATCGGCGCCAGGGCGGGATGCGCCAGGTCGGCCTGAAGATGGCGCCAGACGCGGGGTTGCAGAGCCAGGTATTGCGGTTTGTGGCGGGTCGTCGCGAGGCGGGAAAAGATGCCCAGTATCCGCAGGTTGCGCTGGGCGCCCAGCAGAGCATAGGCGGCGCGGAACGTGGCGCTGTCGGCGCCGGTACGGGCGATGAAAAAGGCGATGATCTCCTCCTCGGTTCCGGGCGAGACGTCGCGGCGGGCGTCTTGCAGCATAGATACCAGATCATAGGCCGGATGGGTGGCGAATGCGTCCTGAAAATCCAGCAGCCCGACCTGGCGGTCGCCTTTCCGGTCGGACAGGAAGACCATGTTCTCGGCGTGGAAATCGCGCAGGGCGAGCACCGCCGGCTGCGCGGCCACCGGGCGCAGCGCCTCGGCAAAGGCCGCCTGCACCGCCGGCAGCTGGCCGGCCTGTCCGGGCGCATAGAAGTCGAAGGCCGGGGCGATCATGGCCGCCAGGGCTTCGGTCGTCATCGGGGTCAGCCCGCCCGGCAGCGGTTTGTCGTGCAGCCGGGCCAGAAGCGCGGCCGCGGACCGGTAGAGCGGCAGCTCGCGTGCGGGGTCGTCGGCCATGACCCGGGTGAACAGCGCGTCGCCGAAATCCTCGAGCAGCAGGAAGCCGGCCTCTTGATCCTCGGCCCAGAGCGCGGGGGCGGAAAAGCCGTAGTGATAGAGATGCTCGCGGATCGCGAGAAAGGGCTGCACCGGTCCGCAGGTGGCGGGATCGGCGTCCATCAGGATGAGGCTGCCGGTGTCGCCGGATATCCGTTCGTAGCGCCGGGCCGAGGCGTCGCCGGCCAGCGCGCGGCGCGTCCAGCCCGCCCGCCCGGCTCGCGCGAGGAAGTGCAACAGCGCCTCTTCACGGCTCATGCGGCGAGCGCTCCGGGCAGGTCATCCCAGCGTGGCGCGCTCCAGCTCAGGGTCAGGATGCGGGAATTTTCGGCCTGGCCGGGCTCGAATTTCAGGTGCAGCGCATTGGCCGGGATCAGCGGGCCCAGCCGGTCCGGCCATTCCACCAGGCAGATCGCCGCCTCGAAGGCCTCGGTCAGACCCAGTTCCTCGACCTCTGAGACATCGCCCAGCCGGTAGAGATCGCTATGCCAGATCTCGCAGCCCTGGGTCTCGTAGGTCTGAACCAGGGTAAAGGTCGGCGAGGGCACGTCTTCGGGCAGCGGCAGGCGGCTCTGGATCAGGCAGCGCGAGAAATGCGTCTTGCCGGCGCCGATGCCGCCTTCGAGCAGGAGCACGTCGCCCGCCATCAGCCGCGCCCCCAGCCGGGCGGCAAAGCGGCAGGTGGCCTCCGGCGAGGTCAGGCACAGGGTCAGCATCTGCGTGGCGTTCATGGCCGGACATTACCGTGCACATCGCCCCGTGCAACCCATGAAACCTCAGATTGTGGCCGATCATCGGCCGACCGGCAACCGGTCGCTCGTTTCCGGCGCGTCGGGCGACAGGCTGGGACGGGTAAAGGAGACCAGCGTCGCCCCGCCGGACAGCGGTTCGGCGCAGAAGACCAGCCGGCCCTGTTGCTGGTGCAGCACCTCGGCCCTGCGCGGCACCCTTTCGCCGAAGGAGGTGACAAAGCCCTGCAACCCCTCCCACGCCGGGCAGGGCGCGCATTCCGATTGCCAGATGCGCAGCACGTCGGGCACCGTGGTTTCGGCAAAGCTGCTGTCGGGATCAAAACGCCACATCTGGCGAAAGGCTTCGTTGGAAAAGGTCAGGATGCCAAGCTGAGAGAACACCGCCAGCGCCTTTTCCTGACGGTCGAGCACCGCGTGGCTGGTTTCCAGCTCGGCCCGGAACCGCCGGGTGAGCGAGATCTCGGCGCTGATATCCTCGAACAGAAAGGCGATGGCGCCGTCGGGATGCGGTTTGCCGGTGATCCGGTAGGTCAGCCCCGAGGGCAGGTTCCAGGTCTTGGAATAGCGGCCGTCGCGGGCGGCGGCGATCAGCGCGCCGATCTTGTCGCGCCAGCTGGCATAATTCTTCGGCTCCGGCATGATCTGGTGTTCGCGCAGATAGTCAAAGAACGCCGCCAGGCTGGGCTTGGCGGTAAGAAAGTCCACCGGCATCGACGTCAGATCGAGCAGCGCCGGATTGAACAGCGCCAGCCGCTGGTTGCGGTCGAAAATCGCCAGCCCGGTCGAAAGATGGGCAAAGGTTTTGCTCAGGGTCTGGACGAAATTGCGCTGCGCCTGCTCGGCATGCACCACGGCGTCGATATTGCTGGCATAAGACAGCAACCCGCCGGGCGTCTTGCGGCTGGTGACCGCAAACCAGTTGGTGGCCGCGCCTTCGCCCGGTTGCAGCGGCACGCGCAGCGGGGCCTCGGGCGGGCCATCCTCGGGAAGGGCAAACAGCGGCTCGTCGCCGGGTTGCGTGGCGCCGGCCTGCGCGGCGAGGCGGCTGTAGGCGTGGTTGTGCCAGCTCACCCGGCCAGCGTCATCGACCAGCCAGATCGGCGTCGGCGCCTCGGCCACCGCATTGCGCAGAAAGCGCAATTCGTTGGCCCGATCAAAGGAAATCTGCCGGTCGAACTCCTCGGGCGCATTGTCGAGCAGGGAGACGTGCACCCGGTCGCCGACCCGGGAAAACACCAGCCGCCCGCCATCGTCCTGTGCCAGCGCGGCATAGGTGCGGCGGCGCTCGGCCATGGCGGCAAAGACATCGCCGGGCCGGTCGGGCAGATCGCCAAAGCGGGCGCGAAACACCGCGCGCAGATCCTGCCAATGGTCGCCGGCGTCCGATCCGGCCTGCTGGGCCAGCACCGAGGCCGGTCCGGTGGCATCCACAAGCTCGGTGTCGCAAAACACGAAGCAGGTCCGGTCGTCGGCCGGGGTGTTCAGGGAAACAGGACCGGCGCGGCGCAGGGCCACCGCGGTCAGCAGTGTCCCGAGCAGGCTGCCGAAGAGCAGCACGGTGATTTCGGGGATGGTCAGGTCGACAGGCATCGAATCTCTCCCTCGCCTCACCATCGGACGCCAGGGTTAACAATGTCTTAAGCGGTCTTGCTGCCCCGCCGGTCAGATCTCGATCGGCCGGTTCTCTCCCAACGGCTCCGATCCTGCGCCCAACTGGGCGTCAAGCTTGCTGCGGGGCCAGATCACCTCGACCACGGCGCCGCATTTTTCGCCCGCCGCGCCGCGCGGCTCATAGGGATCGGAGGCATTGGCAAAGCTCAGTTCGGCGCCGGAGCGTTCCAGCAGGGTCTTGGCGATGAACAGCCCCAGACCCATGCCTTCGTACCCCGGCCGGCGCTTCCTGTCGGCCTCGCCGCGCCGCCGCCGGACAAAAGGATCGCCGATCCGGCCCAGCAGTTGCGGCGGATAGCCGGCGCCGTCATCGACGATGCGCACCGAGATCAGGTCATCGGTCCACATGGTGTCGATCCAGACCGTCCCGCGCGAGAAATCGACGGCGTTCTGCACGAGATTGCGCAACCCGTGGATGATCTCGGGTTTGCGGCTGACGGTGGGTACGGTGAATTCGCCGCCCGGGCCCGGCGCATGTTCATAGTGAATCGTCTTGCCGCGTTCCTCATGCGGCTCGGCGGCCTCGCGGATCAGTTCCGACAGCGGCGCGCGACGAAGCTGCATGTCCTCCTTGCCGGCGCGGCCCATCGACCGCAGGATATCGCGGCAGCGGTCGGCCTGGGCGCGGATCAGCAGCGCATCTTCCTTCAGGTCGGGGCGGTCGTCCAGCTCTTCGGCGATTTCGGCGCTGGCCAGCTTGATCGTCGCCAGCGGCGTGCCCAGCTCATGCGCGGCGGCGGCCACCACGCCGGCCAGATCGGTCAGCTTCTGTTCGCGCGCCAGCGCCATCTGGGTGGCGGTCACGGCGTCGGACATGGTGTGCAGCTCGCTGGTGACCCGGCGGGAATAGACCGAGAGAAAGATCAGCGCGATCACCATGGCCAGCCATTTGCCAAAGACGAAGATGTTGGGTGTGCGCAGCAGAAAGCCCTCTTCGGTTCGCAGCGGCAGGTGATAGACGGCCAGCAACGAGACCATGAGGATGGCGGTGGCGGCGATGAAGATCGTCGGCCGGGTGTTCAGCACCGCCGCCGAGATCAGCACCGGACCGAGCATCAGAATGGCAAAGGGATTGTGCAGCCCGCCGGTGAGAAACAGCAGGAACGCCAGCTGCAACAGGTCAAACAGGCCCATCAACATGTTCTCGGTCGAGCTCAGGCGCTTGTTTTCCGGAAAGATCGCGATCGCCACGAGGTTGCCCACCACCGACAGGCCGATGGCGAAATAACACAGCCCGATCTCGAGCGAGAGGTTGAACCAGCGCTGGGCGACGATCAGGGCGGTGAGCTGACCGAAGATGGCGGCCCAGCGCAGCATGATCATGGTCCGCAGGCGGACCCAGTTGCCTCTGCGGTGCTCGGTCAGGAAGTCCGATCCCAAATCCGTCATCTGCTACGTTTTGCCCCTTGATCCCCAACCCGAGATTGATACGTCTCCCGCGAGTTTCGATCAATCATCATCATGTTACAGGAGAAGCCGATGGGCCGCATCGCCGCCTTGTTTGCCGGAGTAGCCGTGATCGCATTTGGCGGCGTCGTGGGGTACAAGTATTTTCAGGGCGACGCGTCGGGCGATCCGTTCGCCCAGTGCCGCAGCACGGCCGTGGCCGGCGGCACCGATGCCATCGGCGGGCCCTTCACCCTGATCAACAGCGCCGGCGCGTCGGTCACCGACGCCGATGTGATCACCGAACCCTCGATCCTCTATTTCGGCTATACCTTCTGCCCCGATGTCTGCCCGCTGGATTTCGCCCGCAACGCGCAGGCGGTCGATCTGCTGGCCGCGCAGGGCCACAGCGCCACGCCGGTCTTCATCACCGTCGATCCCGAGCGCGACACCCCCGAAGTTGTAGGCGATTTCGCCTATAACAACCATGAAAAGGCCATCGGCCTGACCGGGACGCAAGAACAGGTGCAGGTGGCCAGCCGGGCCTATCGCACCTATTACAAGGCACAGGACAAGAGCGACGAATATTACCTCGTCGATCATTCGACCTTTTCCTACCTGGTGCTGCCCGAGCATGGCTTTGTCGAGTACTTCCGCCGCGACATCTCGCCGGAAGACATGGCGGCGCGCACGGCCTGTTTCATCGAGGCGGCCGGGTGAGCGGGAACCCGGCTGTGACCACGGTGCAGAACTTTCGTGCATTAACTTGCCAGCTGCTACCTTTTGCGCCGGTTTGCAGGTTTGACACGACCGGGGACACTCTCAATAATCGCGTGAAACGGTGAGCAACCGATCGGGAGGAGCGACGATTTGGCCGAAATGACGGGGCACGAACTGGGCGAAGACAAATCGCTTTTGCTGGTCGACGATGACGAACCCTTTCTGCGGCGGCTGGCCAAGGCGATGGAAAAGCGGGGGTTCGATGTCGAGACCGCCGGATCGGTCGCCGCCGGCCGCGCCATTGCCACCGCCCGGCCGCCCGCCTTTGCCGTTGTCGACCTGCGGCTCGACGATGGCAACGGGCTCGATGTCGTCGAAGTGCTGCGCGAACGCCGGCCCGACAGCCGGGTCGTGGTGCTGACCGGCTATGGCGCGATTGCCACCGCCGTGGCGGCGGTCAAGATCGGTGCCACCGATTATCTCTCGAAACCCGCGGATGCCACCGATATCACCAATGCGCTGCTGGCCAAGGGCGACGACCTGCCGCCGCCACCGGAAAACCCGATGTCGGCCGACCGGGTGCGCTGGGAGCATATCCAGCGGGTCTACGAGCTTTGCGACCGCAACGTGTCCGAGACCGCGCGGCGGCTCAACATGCATCGCCGGACCTTGCAGCGGATCCTGGCGAAACGCTCGCCGAAATAGCCGCGGGCGCGGCCGGGACCGGCGCCGGAGTGAGGGGGCAGCCCCTCACACTCCCCGCGGTGTCTTCGAACGGAAGAAGCCGGGGATCAGCAGAGTTGCAGCAGCGCCGCGTGTCGGGCGGTGAAATCGTCGCGCACCTCGCGCGGGGGGCGCAGGGTGATCGACAGGCCCTCGATCAGGGTCTTGTCGGGGCGGCCAAAGAAACCGTTGGCCTCTTTTTCGGTGAACCCGGCGATCTGGGTGGCTTCCATCCAGGCGCTGACGCGGTCGGCGCGCTTGATCTGTTTCTTGACGCTGACCGGCAGGGCAGCGGGCAGGCCGAAACGGATGTGGATGGCGGCGGTGAGCCGGCTGTCGAGCTCGCCGTAGCTGGCGCCGACGGCGGCCTTGACCGGCGAGATCATGTCCCCGATCACATATTCCGGCGCATCATGCAGCAGCGCGGCAAGCTGCCAGCGGATCGGCGCGCGCGGGTTCATCCGGCGGAACAGCGCCTCGACCAACAGCGAATGTTCGGCCACGGTATAGGCGAAATCGCCCATGGTCTGGCCGTTCCAACGGGCGACAAAAGCCAGGCCATGGGCGATATCCTCGATTTCGATGTCCATCGGCGTCGGATCGAGCAGGTCGAGCCGGCGGCCAGAGAGCATTCTTTGCCATGCGCGCGGGGGTTTGGGGGGCATCTGGTGTCTCCGTTCGGGCATCGGTCCTAGCCCGGTTGCGGCTGCGCTGCAAATCCAAACCCACGGCCGAGCACGAGATCGTCACCCGGTGTTAATGGAACCAAAGGGCCGGAGTGCGCATTTGTATACCAGAGAACCCCGGGCCTGCGTGCCGGCTTGCATGAGGCCCCGACCAAGGAGAAGCCCCATGTTCAAACGTCTTTTCACCGCCTCGCTGGTCTTTGGCGCCGTCGCCCTCGGCCCGCCTGCCATGGCGCAATCGACCTGTATGCCGCGTGACAATCTGGTCGATTCGCTGAACAGCAAATTCTCGGAAACGCTCGCCGGTGGCGGCTTGCAGACCGAGCAGCGTCTGATCGAAGTCTGGCGCTCGGCCGATTCCGGCACTTTTACCATCATCATGACCCGCCCCGATGGCATCTCTTGCGTGCTGGCCGCTGGTCAGAACTGGCACGACAGCGCAGCCGTCCCGGCCGGCGTTTCTGGCTGACACCCCTCACCTTGCCCAGAGAGGGCACCGGTGCTATTTGCCGTCCGACGCTATTACCGCAAGGACCGCAGATATGACCAGTGACTTCAAGGTACGAGATATTTCGCTCGCCGACTACGGTCGCAAAGAGCTGGATATCGCCGAGACCGAAATGCCCGGGCTGATGGCCCTGCGCGAAGAATATGGTGCGGCCAAGCCGCTGAAAGGCGCCCGCATCGTCGGCTCGCTGCACATGACGATCCAGACCGCCGTGCTGATCGAGACGCTGGTGGACCTGGGCGCCGATGTGCGCTGGGCCTCTTGCAACATCTTCTCGACCCAGGACCATGCCGCCGCGGCCATCGCCAAGGCCGGCGTGCCGGTCTTTGCCGTCAAGGGCCAGTCGCTCGAAGAGCACTGGGACTATCTCGACAAGTCCTTCGCCTTCCCCGAAGGCGCCAACATGATCCTCGACGATGGTGGTGACGCCACGCTCTATGTGCTCCTGGGCGCGCGGGCCGAGGCCGGCGAGGATATCCTCGCGGTGCCGGGCTCGGAAGAGGAAGAGGTGATCAAGGCGCAGATCCAAAAGCGCATGAAGGAAAGCCCCGGCTGGTTCACCAAGACCCGCGACGCGATCAAGGGCGTTTCTGAAGAGACCACCACTGGCGTGCACCGGCTTTATGATCTGCACAAGAAGGGCCAGCTGCCCTTCCCGGCGATCAACGTCAATGACTCTGTCACCAAGTCGAAGTTCGACAACAAGTACGGCTGCAAGGAATCGCTGGTCGACGGCATCCGCCGCGCCACCGACACCATGATGGCCGGCAAGGTCGCCGTGGTCTGCGGCTATGGCGACGTGGGCAAGGGCTCGGCCGCGTCTCTGCGCGGGGCCGGCGCCCGGGTGAAGGTGACCGAGGTCGATCCGATCTGCGCGTTGCAGGCGGCGATGGATGGCTTTGAAGTGACGCTTCTGGAAGATGAGATCGCCACGGCGGATATCTTCATCACCACCACCGGCAACAAGGACGTGATCCGCATCGAGCACATGCGCGAGATGAAGAACATGGCCATCGTCGGCAACATCGGCCACTTCGACAACGAGATTCAGGTGGCGAGCCTGAAGAACCACAAGTGGACCAACATCAAGGAACAGGTCGACATGATCGAAATGCCCTCGGGCAACAAGATCATCCTGCTTTCCGAGGGGCGTCTGCTGAACCTCGGCAATGCCACCGGTCACCCGTCCTTCGTGATGTCGGCGTCCTTCACCAACCAGGTGCTGGCGCAGATCGAGCTCTGGACCAAGGGCGATGAGTACGACAACCAAGTCTACATCCTGCCCAAGCATCTGGACGAGAAGGTGGCCAAGCTGCACCTCGACAAGATCGGTGCCAAGCTGACCGAGCTGGCGCCCGAGCAGGCGGCCTATATCGGCGTGACGCCGGAAGGCCCGTTCAAGCCGGAACATTACCGCTATTGAGCCACAGCGCGCTCCCTCGGACCCCGGGGGAGCGCGCCCTTCTGCCGCCATCGGGCGGCCCGCTGCGGCATCTGTGCCACGCGCTCCCCGAAGGGGGAAATCCCCACCCATATTAACCGTTGCCAGACCGCTTTGAGTGTCTGATGCTGCGCGGGGCCAAGCCAGAGCCCGGATGTACGGGACAAAAAGGGGAGACACTCATGGGAAAACGCGACGATCTTATTGCGCAATATGCGGATGATCTTCGGACGAAATGCGGGACCGAGCCGGATATGGATCTGTTGCGCAAAGTGACCATCGGATGCGGCCCGGCGATCTACAACGCCGATGCATCGACGGTCGCGGGCACGCAGCCCGAGGAGTTGCAGACCGTCAAAGACAATTTCCTGGTCAAGAAGCTGGGCCTTGGCGACGGGCCGGAGCTGATGGATGCAATCACTTCGGTGATCGAGACCTATGGCCGCTCCGAGCGCAACAAATACCGCGCGGTGGTCTATTATCTCCTGACAAAGCACTTTGGCAAGGAATCGGTCTACGGTTGAGCCAAACCGATTTGACGAATATTCGGAGAGGCGTTTCGCAAGGAAGCGCCTTTTTCATTTCCGGTTGTCGAGAAAAGACCGGCAATGCCGGGGCTTGGTGGCGAAAGGGCAAGGCCGCGCCGGATGCCCTTGTTTTGTTGACCCGCCTGGCGGATGGACGGAGAACATTTACTCCATTTTTACCAAGCGGGATGGAGCTATCCGCGATTTAGGGAAAACCCTAACTTCTTAAGATTTGGATCGGGGGCGGCGTTAAGCTATTAAAGTTTCATCCCGACCAGAAAGGTTGGAGCCGAAATTCAGATCACGAAGGATGTGTGGGAGCGTCCGGGGTGAGAGGAGAGGGCTCTGACTTGATCGAAGTCAGGGCCCTTTTGCCGTCTGCCGCCCGGTCGTTTCAAAGCAGCACCAGCACCAGCCCCATCAGCGCGCAGGCCGAAGTTGCATAGCCGCCGTCGATCAGCGACAGTTTGAACGGTCGGTCGCCATAGAGATTGTTGATGACGATCCAGGGGCTGATAAAGAACAAGCCGATGCCCAGGCCGGACAAAAAGCCCTTGCCCAGGGTATCGACGCCGGAGAGCGCGAAGGTGTGGCGCATCATTCCGGCGACCAGCAGCAGCATGACAAAGGTGATCGCGAAGATCGCCGGCGATTGCCCGCCCTCGGGCTTGCCATCCGCCCCGCGCTTGATGCCGGCGGCGGCCATCCAAGGCTCGGCCAGCACCATGTACCAGACCGCGCCAAGGCCGAAACCGACGGCGGCGGCGATGAGGACGCTGAGAAAATCCATGTGAGTCGCTCCCTGCAAGCACGCCCGAGAATTCAGGCGAAATTAACCTTACCGCAGGATCACCGGTTTCCTTACAATTTCAATTGTTTTGTTGCCCTTAACCGCGATCAGAGCCCGCCGAGGCCACAGATATGCCGCCATTCCGCTTCGCTGACGGGCTGCACCGACAGGCGGGAGTTCTTGACCAGCACCATGTCCGACAGCGCCGGATCGGATTTGATCGTGTCGAGTGTCACCGGCTGCGGCAGGGGCTCCACCGCGCGGATATCGACGCAGTCCCAGCGGTCGTCGTCTGTCGTGCTGTCGGGATGCGCCGCGGCGCAGACCTCGACGATGCCGACGATCTCGCGGGCCTTTTGCGAGTGGTAGAAAAAGCCGCGGTCGCCCACGGCCATCTCGCGCATGAAATTGCGGGCCTGATAGTTGCGCACGCCGTCCCATTCCTCGCCCGCCGCGCCCTTGGCGAGTTGATCCGCCCAGGACCATGTGGAGGGCTCGGATTTGAACAGCCAATAGCGCATCAGCCGACGACCTTCTTCCATTCGATCAGCTCGACCTTGTCGAACAGTGCGGCCTTGGCATACGGGTCATTCGCCGCCCAGCTCTCTGCCGCTTCCATGTTCTCGACATCGAGGATCACCAGCGAGCCGATCATGCCGTCGTTTTCGATCAGCGGCCCGGCCTGAAACACCACCCCGGTCTCTTCGATATAGGCGAGATGGGCGTCGCGGTTGTCCTTGCGGGTTTGCAGGGCACCGGCTTTGTCGCGGGCGATCAGGGCTATCAGCATGTCACTCTTCCTTCAGGGGTCGGGCGAGAAGCTGGTCCATCGCTGCGCCGACGTCAAGCTCGCCGGCGATGATTGCGGTGACGGCACGGGTGATCGGCATTTCGGCCCCGTGGCGCTCGGCAACCCCGAGCATGGCGCGGGCGGTGGCGGCGCCTTCGACGGTGGTGCCGGCGGCAAACTCCTCGTTGCGGCCCAGGGCCTGGCCGAAGCGGTAGTTGCGCGACTGGGTCGAGGTGCAGGTCAGCGTCAGGTCGCCAAAGCCCGAGAGGCCTGCCAGGGTTTCCGGCCGGGCGCCAAGCGCTTGGGCGATGCGGGTCATCTCGGCAAAACCACGGGTCATCAGCGCGGCTCGTGCCGACTCGCCCAGCCCGGCGCCGATCACCACACCGCTGGCGATGGCGATCACGTTCTTCAGCCCGCCGCCCAGTTCGGCGCCGGTGACATCGGTGGTGCGATAGAGCCGCAGGTTGCGGGTCGAGAGCTGTTCCTGCAATCTCCGGCCGCATTCCTTGTCGCCGCAGGCCAGCGTCAGCGCGGTGGGCAACCCCCGGGCAATATCGGCGGCAAAGCTCGGTCCGGTCAAGATCGCCGCCTGTGCCTGCGGCAGGATGCGGCTGATCAGGCTGACCGGGCCTTCGCCGGTGCGCAGGGAAAACCCCTTGCAGCAGGCCACCAGCGTCTTTCGCGCCAGCGTCCCGGCATTGTCGGTGAGCAACGTCTCGAGCTGTTGCATCGGCACCGAGAGCAGCACGGTGTCGGGCGCGGTGGCCTCGGCAAAATCGCCGGTGGCCGCCAGGCGCTCGGGAAAGCCCGCGCCGGGCAGGCGCCGGGCGTTCTCGCGCGCGGATTGCATCTCGGCCATGGCGGCGGCATCGCGCCCCCAGAGCACCACGTCCCGGCCGGCGGCGGCCAGCGAGATGGCCAGCGAGGTGCCGAAAGCGCCGGCTCCGATCACGCCGATACTCATGCCTTGGCTCCTTTCTTGCCGCTGCCCAGCATCGGCGCGGCGCTTTTGTCCAGCGGCCAGCGGGGGCGGGCCGCGAGGGTCATGTCGTCAACCTTACCCAGCGTCATGCGTTCCAGCCCGGCATAGGCGATCATCGCCGCATTGTCGGTGCAAAGCGCCAGCGGCGGCGCGGTAAAGCCCACGCCCGCCTCGGCGCAGACCGCTTGCAGCGCCGCGCGGATCGGCTGGTTCGCGGCGACGCCACCGGCGACGGCCAGCATCGGCTGCGCCGGCGACTCGGCGAGATAGGCCGCAAGCGCGCGGCGGGTCTTTTCCGCCAGCACATCCACCACGGCGGCCTGAAACCCGGCACACATGTCGGCCCGGTCCTGTCGGGTCAGCCCGCCCTTGTCGGCGATCACCCCGTCGCGGGTGCGCAGCAAGGCGGTCTTCAGCCCCGAAAACGACATGTCGCAACCCGGCCGGTCGAGCAGCGGGCGCGGAAAGGCAAAGCGCCGGGCCGCGCCCTGTTCCGCCTCGGCCTCGACCGAGGGGCCCCCGGGCTGGGCCAGCCCGAGAAGCCGCGCGGTCTTGTCGAAGGCTTCGCCGGGGGCGTCGTCGATGGTGCCGCCGAGGCGGGTGAACTCCTCGGGGCCGCGGGCGATCAGGAACTGGCAATGGCCGCCGGACACCAGCAGCATCAGGTAGGGGAAGGCCGCGCCGTCGGTCAGCCGCGGGGTCAGCGCATGGCCGGCCAGGTGGTTCACGCCGATCAGCGGCAGGCCGGTGCCCGCCGCAAGGCCCTTGGCGCACATCACGCCCGAGACGACGCCGCCGATCAACCCCGGCCCGGCGGTCACCGCGATGCCGTCGAGCGCGTCAAAGCCCAGCCCGGCCCGGGCCAGCGCCTCCTTGACGCAGACATCGAGCCGCTCGGCATGGGCTCGGGCGGCGATTTCCGGCACCACGCCGCCAAACTCCTTGTGCAGCCCGGTCTGGCCCTCGACCACCGAGGCCAAGACCTGGGCCGCGCCGGGGGCGCCGCGCACCACGGCGGCGGCGGTGTCGTCGCAGCTGCTTTCAAGGCCGAGAAGGGTGAGCGATTGGGTCATCTGACGCGCCGGTTCGTTGCGGAGGGAACAGGGCGCAGGTAACACTTGCCATGATGGCAAACAATCCCGCCCAACACCCGCCCGCGCTGCTGCTGACCCGGCCCCGCGTCGATGCCGAGAGCTTTCTGGCTGATCTGCGCCGGAGCGTCACGCCCGGCACCGTGGTGATTTCGCCGGTGCTGCGGATCGTGGCCACGGGGGCGGTGCCAGATCTGGCCGGGGTGACGGCGGTGATTTTTACCTCGGCCAATGGCGTACGCGCGGGCAAGCTGCCGCCCGGGCTGCGCGCTTTCTGCGTCGGGTGCAAGACCACGCAGGTGGCGCAGGCGGCCGGGTATGTCGCCGAAATGGTGGGCGAAACCGCCGATCAGCTTGTCGCGCATCTGGCCGGGTTGCGGCCCGAGGGTGGCATGCTGCACCTGCGCGGCCGGCATGCGCGCGGCGATGTGGCGGCGCGGCTCACCGCGATGGGAATGAACGCGCGCGAAACGATCGTTTATGATCAGCAGGCCTGTGACTTTACTCGCGAGGCGCGTGCGCTACTTGACGCAGAGAAGCCGGTGATCCTGCCGCTGTTTTCCCCGCGAAGCGCCGAGATCGTCGTGCGGCAGGCCCGGGCGCGGGCGCCGCTCTGGATCGTGGCGCTCAGCCCGGCGGTGGCCGGCTGTGCAGCGCCCCTGAAACCAGAGCGGCTGGTGATCGCCGCGCGGCCCGATCGTGCGGCGATATGCGCAGCCGTGGCCGGGGTCATTGGTGGGGGAAGTCCGCTTGAGGGGCCCTCGAGGGTGCCATAAGGTAATGATATTGCGCCGCAGCAGTAAGATTCGGAAAGGGTGATCCTAGGTGTCAAATTCGAAAGAGCCGAAACCGGAAGAAACCGAAGACAAGACGGCGGCCGACGACCGGACGGATGCGCCGGAGGTCTCGGATACCACCGATGAGGCTGCGGGCCCCGAGACCCCCCCGGAAGGTGCGGCCGACACGATTACCACCGGCGACGATACCTATCCCGTCGATGAGAGCGACATGATTTCCGGCGGCGATGACTCCTTTCCCGCCGATGAGGCCGATACGCTGGCCGCCGATGAGGCCGATACGCTGACGTCGGGCGAGGATACGCCAGCCGCCGGCGACAGCGCGGAGCCGCCCGAGGGCGGTGTCGAAGACGCCGATCCGCTGGCCGCCCCCGATCCGGTGCAGGCCGAGATGGCCGCCGACGAGGCTGGCGCGGATGCCGGCAATGAGCCCGAGCCCGAGGTCTTTGACGATGCCGAGCCGCCGCAGGCGGCGGCGCCGGTTGCGCCGCCGGTTACTGAAAAGGTGATCGAGCGTCGGAGGGGCTTTGTGCCGATGGTGCTGGGCGGCATCGTTGCCGCCGGGCTGGGCTATGGTGCCGCCTATTACCTGGGGCAGGATGACAGCTTCGAAACCGAGACCCGCGCCGCGCTCGAGGCGCAGACCGCGCGGCTGGACGACGTGTCGGAGCAGATCACCGGCATGGCCGCCGATGTAACCGGGCGGATCGACACGCTTGCCGCCGACCTCGCCACCACGCAAGAGGCGTTGGGCGTCACCGAAAGCGAGCTGGGGGCGCAGAACGAACGGCTGACCGGCGTCGAGGCGCTGCGCGAGGAGATCGCGGCGATTGACGAACGCCTGACGACGCTGGCGAAACGCCCGATTGCCGACACCGTCTCGCGCGAGGCGATTGCGGCCTATGAAGCCGAGCTGGAGCGGCTGCGCGGCTCGATGGAAGAGCAGCGCCTGGCGATCGAAGAGACGATTGCCGCCGAAAAGGCCGAGATCGAGCAGATCGCGGCCGAAGCCACCCAGATGGAGGAACGCGCGCTGGAAGAGGCGCGGATTTCCGCCGCGCGCACGGCGCTGACCCAGGTGCTGACCGCGCTCGAGGCCGGCGATCCCTTTGCCGAGCCGCTGGCGACGCTGGCCGAGAACGTGGACGCGCCGATGACGGCGCTTGAGGCGGCGGCCTCCGACGGGGTGGTGACCCAGGCGGCGCTGCGCGAACGCTTCCCAGATGACGCGCGCGCCGCGCTGCGCGCCGCGCGCGCGGCCGGAACGGATGACGCCGACGGCGGCATCGGCGGCGTGCTGGAAAAGATGTTCGAGGTGCGTTCGGTCGAGCCGCGTGACGGCGTCGACACCGACGCCATTCTGTCACGCGCCGAAGCGGCGGTGCGCAGCGGCAACTTGCGTGTCGCACTTGATGAAATAACGGCTCTGCCGGATGCGGCGAAAGAGCCATTGGCCCAATGGGTGGCGGATGCCGAAACCCGGATGTCGGCGCTGGACGAAGCCAACGCCATCGCGGCACGCCTGAACCAGGGATAAGGACGAATTCATGCTTTGGTCACTACTGAAAATCCTCGTCTTTGTCGCCGTGGTTCTGGGGCTTGCCTGGGGCGCCGGCTGGCTTCTGGAATATGATGGCGCGGGGCTGCGCGTCACCTTCAACGGTCAGGAATTCACCTTTACCGCCTTGCAGGCCGTGCTTGCCCTGATGGCGCTGCTGGTGGCGCTCTGGGTGTTGCTCAAGGTGGTGTCCTTCCTCGTGGCGCTGCTGCGCTTCGTCAATGGCGATGAAACCGCGATCTCGCGCTATTTCGACCGCAACCGCGAGCGCAAGGGCTTTCAGGCGCTGAGCGACGGGCTGATGGCGCTGGCCTCGGGCGAGGGCAAGCTGGCGATGGCCAAGGCCGCCAAGGCCGACCGCTATCTCAACAAGCCCGAGCTGACCAACCTGCTGACCGCTCAGGCCGCCGAGATGGCCGGCGACCGCGGCAAGGCCGAGGCGGTCTACAAGAAGCTGGTGGCCAACGAGAAAACCCGTTTCGTCGGCGTGCGCGGCGTGATGAAGCAGCGGCTGGCCGATGGCGACACCGATACCGCGCTGAAGCTGGCCGAGCGGGCCTTTGCGATCAAGCCCAAGCATGAAGAGACGCAGGATATCCTGCTCAAGCTTCAGGCCGATCACGGCGATTGGGCCGGGGCGCGCAAGACGCTGAACGCCAAGTTGAAATCCGGCAACCTGCCGCGCGACGTGCACCGCCGGCGCGAGGCCGTTCTGGCGCTGTCGGAGGCGCGCGAGGTGGCCGCCGATGGCCGGACCATCGAACAGCGCGAAACCGCGATCGAGGCCAACCGGCTCTCGCCCGAGCTGATCCCGGCGGCGGTGATGGCGGCGCGCAGCTATATCGAACAGGGCAAGCCGAAATACGCCACGCGGGTGATCAAGAAGGCCTGGGAGGCGCAGCCGCATCCTGATCTGGCCGCCACCTTTGCCGCCATCGAGCCCGACGAGACGCCGGCAGCCCGGATCAAGCGCTTTCAGCATCTGACCCGGCTGGCGCCGGAGCACCGCGAGACCAAGCTGCTTCTAGCCGAGCTGCATATCGCGGACGAGGATTTCCCCGGTGCCCGCCGGGCGCTGGGCGATCTGGCCGAGACCGGTCCCGACACCCGCACGCTGACCATCATGGCCGCCATCGAACGCGGCGAAGGCGCCTCGGATGCGGTGGTCAAGGGCTGGCTGGCCCGGGCGCTGAATGCGCCGCGCGGGCCGCATTGGGTCTGCGACAATTGCTCGAACATCCAGAGCGAATGGTCGGCGACCTGCACCAATTGCGGCGCGCTCGACACGCTGAGCTGGAAAACGCCGCCGGCCGAGGCTGCCTCGTCCAGCGCCGACAGCGCCATGCTGCCGCTGATCGTCGGTGCGATCGAGGATCATTCCGGCCGGGATATGGCGACGCAGGACAGCGTGATTGCCGGGGAGGCAATGCACAACGGTCCGGGCACGGGCGACGTCTCGGCCGAAGGCGCCGAGGACGATCAGACCATGGCCGAGAAGCTGGCCGAGGATGACACGCCGCCGGCGGCGGGAAAGATGGCGGATGACGCCGAGATCGTCGGCGAGGATACCCCCCGGGCCTGACGGCCCGGGCTTGCCCCGGTCATTCGGCCGGGGCAAACCCCAGCATCAGCTGACGCAGCCCGATGTAGCCGCCGGCGAGGATCGAGGCCAGCGTCACCGGCGCGCTCCAAGCCAGCAGGGACATGGCCGAGAGGCCCTGTCCGACGCTGCACCCGGTGGCCACCACCGCCCCCAGCCCCATCAGCGCCGCACCGCCGATCTGGCGGCGCAATTCGCGCGGGTCGTCGCAGGCCTCCCAGCGGAACTGGCCTTTGATCATCGACCCGAGGAAGGCCCCGGCCAGCACCCCAAGCACCGAGCCGGTGCCGAAATTCAGCGCCACCCCCGACGAGAGCATGGCATAGAGAAGGGTGTCGCCGAGCGGTTTGGAAAAGGTATGTGACGAGACTGCGATATCGTCCCAGCCATGGCGCGCAACCCAGGAGGTGCCGGCCCAGGCGCCGACGATCGCCAGTCCGACCACCGCGCCCCAGATCAGCGTTTCGCGAGAGCGGCGCACCCGCGCCGGCGCGGCGACAAAGGCGAGGATCGCCAGCCCGATGGCCAGCCCCGGCAGCGCCACCGGCAGGCCGGTCAGCCGGGCCAGCGCATGGGCCAGGCCGGGCAGCGCCTGCGGATCGGTCTCGATCACCGGAAAGACCGTGATGCGCAGCGTGGCCAGCGGCCCCGACAGCACCACATAGGCCGAGATGCCGGTGACCAGCACGATCACGAAGGACCGCAGGTCGCCGCCGCCGAGGCGGGCAAGCGCGCCAAAGCCGCAATTGCCGCTGATGGCCATGCCATAGCCAAAGACCAGCCCGCCCAGCACCGAAGCGACAGGCGACCAGGCGGTGGCAAGGTAGATCGGGGCGGCGGGGTCGAGCCAGCCCAGCGCGATCAGCACGAAGCTGCCGGTCACGGCGGTGCCGATGGCGATGCCCCACATCCGCAGGCGCAGGTCGCTGCTGGAATAGAAATAATCCTCGATCGCACCGAGGGTGCAGAACCGCCCGAGCCGCGCCGCTAGGCCCAGCATCAGGCCGCTCAGCAGGCCGACAAGCGCCACGGCGGTGGCGTCGCCCATGGTGTCCAGCATCGGTCCTCCCTCCCCGAGATCCCGGCCGCCGGGGCCTGCCTGGCGCGGGCCTAGCGGTCTTCCGTGTCCGGCCGGCAGAACATGTCGTAGACGATTTCCATGATCTGGCGCGGCCGGTCGTCGGCCAGCGAATAATAGATCGCCTTGCCATCGCGCCGTGGCTTGACCATGCCTTCGAGCCGCAGCCGCGAAAGCTGTTGCGACACCGCCGCCTGACGCGCCGAGAGCAGATCCTCCAGCTCGGTCACCGATTTTTCGCCGGTGGCCAGATGACAGAGGATCATCAGCCGCCCCTCGTGGCCCAGCGCCTTGAGGAAATTGGCGGCGTTGGTGGCGTTTTCCATCATCCGCTCGATGTCTTCCTCGCAGGTATTCTCGTCGAACGCCGGAAGCGGCGATGCCTTTGCCGCGCCAAGGGTGGTGTTCATCGCGTCGGTCATCCTGCTGCCTCTTGCGTCCTGGCGGTATCGATCAGCCTGCCGAGCAGGCCCCAGAAGAAATCCTCGCCCGGATAACCTTCGATGCGCCCGCTCTCGACGCCGTCGACCATCAGCACGAAGGTCGGCGTGAAATGCAGGTCGCGGGCGAATTGCATGTCGTCTGGCGGGCGGTCGCGGATGTCGATCCGCCGCAGGGGCGCCTGGGCGCCCTCGTCGGTCTTGGGATAGACCGGTCCGACTTCCTTGTTCCACTTGGCGCACCAGACGCAGCCGGGTTCCTCGACCATCACAAGCGCCATTTCGGCACGAGCAGCCGTGGCCAGCAGCATCAGCGCCGACAGCAGAAGCGGGACAATCTTCAGCATGCGAATTGATTTCATTTGATCCGAACCTGATATACTACCTAATCTGAATATGTGAATTTTACAAGCGGGACGGGCCTCCGATGTTCGATGTCACTTTCGCAGGCGCTCTTCTGGCCGGATTGCTGTCATTCCTGTCACCCTGCGTCCTGCCGATCGTGCCGTTCTATCTCAGCTACCTCGCCGGGGTCGGGATGAACCAGGTGACCGCCAGCGCCGAGATCTCGGGCGCGGTGCGGCTGCGCGCCGTGCTGGCGGCAAGCTGTTTCGCGCTCGGCGTGATCACGGTCTTTGTGGCGCTCGGGGCCTCGGCCACGGTCTTTGGCCAGATGCTGCGCGACTATTTCGACATCCTGCGCTGGTTGGCGGCGGCGGTGATCCTCGTCATGGGGCTGCATTTCCTGGGCGTGATCCGCATCGGGTTGCTCTATCGCCAGTTCCGCGCCGACACCGGCGCGACCTCGAACATGAGCCTGGTCGGCGCCTATGTGATCGGGCTCGCCTTTGCCTTTGGCTGGACGCCCTGCGTCGGCCCGGTGCTGGCGGCAATCCTGTTCACCGCGGCAGGGCAGGAGACGGCCGGAACCGGCGCGGCGCTGCTGTTTGTCTATGGCCTCGGGATGACCTTGCCGTTTATTCTGGCGGCGATGTTCATCGGGCCGTTCATGCGCTGGATGGCGCGGTTTCGCCGCCACCTGCCCAAGATCGAAAAGGCGATGGGCGCGCTGTTGATTGTCTTTGGCGTGCTGATTGCCACCGATACGATGAACTACATCGGTCAATGGATGCTCGAGACCTTTCCGGTCTTCATGCAGATCGGTTGACCACGACCTTCAAGGGGGAGGATGACATGACACGTTGGATCACAAACCTCGCGGCGCTGCTGCTGGCGCTGCCGCTCTGGGCGGCAGAGCTGGGCGACGACGGGCTGTACAAGACGGACTGGATGCGCGACACGTTCAAGGACCTGCGCGAGGATCTGGAAGAGGCCAATGCCGAAGGCAAGCGGCTGGCGCTGATCTTCGAGCAGCGCGGCTGCGTCTATTGCGACAAGATGCACAAGGAAGTGTTTCCGCGCCCCGAGATCGCCCGCATGATCAAGGACAATTACTTCGTGGTGCAGCTCAACCTGCATGGCGATATCGAGGTGACCGATTTCGACGGCGAGACGCTGAGCGAAAAGGACATGGCGCGCAAATGGGGGATTCTCTTTACCCCGACGGTGATGTTCCTGCCGGAAGAGGTGGCGGAGGATGCAACCGCGCCGCAGGTGGCGGTGGCGGTGATGCCCGGGGCCTTTGGCGCTGGCACCACGCTCGACATGTTCACTTGGGTTGCGGAAAAGAGGTATCTGCTTGATAACGGTGAGGATTTTCAGCGATACCACGCGCGGATGATCCAGGAACGCGACGATGGCAGCACCGATTGATTCAAATCAACTAATTCAAACTCATGAATTTGTTGTTGCGTCCGGCTGCCGCAGTGGACTACGGTACGCAAAGCAACCTGATACAAAAAATTACAAGGTAGCGACTTAGGGAGGGAATATGAGGCTCACGACACTAGCACTGGCGGTTGCCTCGCTGGGCGCGCAGGCCGCGCTCGCGGCAGAAGTGGCCCCGCAGGATGTGACCTACGACGATTACGGCGCCATTGCGACTTCGCTGTCGGGCGCACCGGGCGACCCGGAAAGCGGCGCGATGATCATGAAGACCAAATCCAAGGGCAATTGCATCTCGTGCCACGAGGTGACCGAGCTCAAGGATGCGCCGTTCCATGGCGAGGTCGGTCCGATCCTCGATGGCGTCGGTTCGCGCTGGGAAGAGGCCGAGCTGCGCGGCATCGTCGCCAATGCCAAGATGACTTATGACGGCACGGTGATGCCGGCATTCTACAAGACCAGCGGTTTCATCCGTCCCGGCAACGGCTTTACCGGCAAGGCGGGCGAAGAGCCGCTGCCGCCGCTGCTGACGGCGCAGGAGATCGAAGACGTGGTGGCGTTCTTGATGACGTTGAAAGACGAGTGACCGCCCGTCAGACGAGACAAGGAGACAAATGATGGATTTCACGCGACGCGAAACGCTGGCTCTCGGTGCCGGTGCCGCGCTTCTGACCGTCCTGCCGTTCCGCGCCTTTGCGTCGGTGGACGATCTTATCAATGATTTCACCGGCGGAGCCGAAACCGGTGAGGGCGGGCTCGAGCTGACCGCGCCCGAGATCGCCGAGAACGGCAACACAGTCCCGATCGAGGTTTCGGCCCCCGGCGCCACCGCCATCGCGGTCTTTGCCGCCGGCAACCCGGCGCCGCCGGTCGCGACGTTCAACTTCGGCCCGCTGGCCGCCGCGCAGGAGGCCGCCACGCGGATTCGCCTTGCCGGAACCCAGGACGTGATTGCCGTCGCACAGATGGCCGACGGCAGCTTTGTCCGCGCCTCGAAGACCGTCAAGGTCACCATCGGCGGCTGCGGCGGCTAACAAGGAGACAGAACAATGGCAAAAGGTGTGAAACCCCGCGTCAAGGTGCCCAAGAAGGCCCAGGCCGGCGAAGCGATCACGATCAAGACCCTGATCAGCCACACGATGGAATCCGGCCAGCGCAAGGACAAGGACGGCAACACCATCCCGCGCTCGATCATCAATCGGTTCACTTGTGATTTCAACGGCGAGAACGTGATCGATGTCACGCTGGAACCGGCGATCTCGACCAACCCGTACTTTCAGTTTCAGGCCACGGTGCCTGAATCGGGTGAATTCAAGTTCACCTGGTATGACGATGACGGCTCGGTCTATGAGGAAGCCAAGGAAATCGCGGTCGGCTGAGGCCCCTGCCTGCTCCGGATGGACCGGGGCGGGCGCGCCATCTGACCCCGAAAACGGGGCAGGACAGCTTAGGGAGGGAAGATATGAAATTTACCGCACTCACTGCCGCAGCATTGTTGGCCGCGGCACCGGCCTTTGCCGGCGGTCCTGACGATGACGCGCTGGTCATCAACGGCGACGTCGAGATGGTCTCCAAGGCCGACGCCCCCGCCCATCTGGACGGTGCGCTGGGCGACAAGGTGATCTCGGGCTGGCACTACCGCACCAACGAGACCCAGGCGCTTGAGCTCGACGATTTCGACAACCCCGGCATGATCTTTGTCGATCAGGCGCTGGATCAGTTCGAGGTGGTCGAAGGCGCCGCCGGCAAGAGCTGTGCCTCCTGTCACGAGGACATCGAGAGTTTTGCCGGGCTCACCGCAGAAATGCCCAAGGTCAACGAGGCCGGCGAACTGGTGGTGATGGAAGATCTGGTCAACACCTGCCGCACCGAGCGCATGGAAGCCGAACCGTGGAAATGGTCGGGCGCCGAGATGCAGGGCATGATCGCCGCCATCGCGCATCAGTCGCGCGGCATGCCGATGAACGTGGCCATCGACGGCCCGGCCCAGGAATACTGGGAGCAGGGCAAGGAGATGTATTACACCCGCTATGGCCAGCTCGAGCTGTCCTGTGCCTCCTGCCATGAGGACAACAACGGCAACTACATCCGCGCCGATCACCTCAGCCAGGGCCAGATCAACGGCTTTCCGACCTATCGTCTGAAGCAGGCCAAGCTGATCTCCAAGCACAACCGCTTCCGCGGCTGCATCCGCGACACCCGCGCCGAGACCTTTGCCGAGGGCTCCGACGAGTTCCGCGCGCTGGAGCTCTATGTCGCCTCGCGCGGCAACGGCCTCTCGGTCGAGACACCGGCGGTTCGCCAATAATCCACGCCCCGCGCCGGTTTCTCTGGCGCGGGGTTTTCTGTTCTTGACTTATTCACATATGCGCATGTGAAGCCGTGTGTGAGAAAAGCCCTGTGTGATACAAGGAGCCTCCGATGATCTCCCGCCGCGATTTCCTTCAGGTCTCGATGGCCGCCTCGGCCATGCTTGGCGCCTCCGGTTTCGGCACCTGGTCGCGCCTGGCCGCGCAGCAGGCGCTGACCCAGGACCAGCTTCTGGAGTTCGACACCTTCGGCAATGTCTCGCTGATCCATGTCACCGACATCCACGCCCAGATGAAGCCGATCTATTTTCGCGAGCCGTCGATCAATATCGGCGTCGGCGACAACAAGGGCGCGGTGCCGCATGTGACCGGCGCCGATTTCCGCCGGCTCTACGGCATCGACGACGGCTCGCCCGCGCATTATGCGCTGTCGTCGGGCGATTTTTCGGCCTTGGCGCAGGCCTATGGCCGGGTTGGCGGGCTCGACCGGGTGGCCACGGTGATCAATGCGATCCGCGCCGCGCGTCCCGATGCGCTGCTGCTGGATGGCGGTGACACCTGGCACGGCAGCTTCACCTGCTATCACACCGAAGGCCAGGACATGGTCAACGTGATGAATGCGCTGAAACCGGATGCGATGACCTTCCATTGGGAGTTCACCCTCGGCTCCGACCGGGTGGCCGAGATCGTCGAGGGCCTGCCCTTTGCCGCGCTGGGCCAGAACATCTTTGACGCCGAATGGGACGAACCGGCCGAGCTCTTCCCGCCCTACAAGTTTTTCGAGCGTGGCGGCGTCAAGATCGCCGTCATCGGCCAGGCCTTCCCCTATATGCCGATCGCCAACCCCGGCTGGATGTTCCCGGAATACGCCTTTGGGATCCGCGACGAGAACATGCAGGACATGGTCGACGAGGTGCGCGCGCAGGGCGCCGAGCTGGTGGTTTGCCTGTCGCACAACGGGTTCGACGTCGACAAGAAGATGGCCGGCATCGTCACCGGCATCGACGTGATCCTCTCGGGCCACACCCATGACGCGCTGCCCGAGCCGGTGCTGGTGGGCGACACGATCATCGTGGCGAGCGGGTCCAACGGCAAGTTCGTCTCGCGCGTGGATCTCGATGTACAGAACGGGCGGATGATGGGCTTTCGGCACAAGCTGATCCCGATCTTTTCCGACGTGATCACCCCCGACAAGGAGGTTGCCGCCGTCATCGACGCAGAGCGCGCGCCCTATGAGGCGGAGCTGCAAGAGGTGATCGGCGAGAGCGAGAGCCTGCTTTACCGCCGCGGCAATTTCAACGGGTCGTGGGACGACCTGATTTGCGATGCGCTGCTGTCGGAACGCGACGCCGAGATTGCGCTGTCTCCGGGCGTGCGCTGGGGGCCGTCGCTGATCCCCGGCCAGAAGATCACCCGCGAGGATATCTGGAACGTCACCTCGATGACCTATCCCAACGCCTACCGCACCGAAATGACGGGCGAATTCCTGAAAATCGTGCTCGAGGACGTGGCCGACAACATCTTCAACCCGGATCCCTATTACCAGCAGGGCGGCGATATGGTGCGCGTTGGCGGCATGGGCTACCGGATCGACATTTCGAAACCGCAGGGCGAGCGCATCTCCGAGATGACGCTGCTTTCGACCGGCGAGGCCATCGACCCGGCGCGCACCTACGTTGTCGCCGGCTGGGCCTCTGTCAACGAAGGCACCGAAGGCCCGCCGATCTGGGATGTGGTCGAGGCCCATATCTCCAAGCTGGGAACTGTCCGGCTTGATCCGAATACCAGCGTCGCCGTGACCGCCGTCTGAAGGCACAGAAGACCTGCCTGACCGCCCGACCCCGGGCGCACAGAACATGCCGTACTGCCCTCGGGCAGTGCGCTTTCCAATCGCGCCGTCCAAGCGGCAAACCGCAACCAAGGGAGAAGGGCCATATGTCTGACATCCTGAAATCATCCCGCCGTGCCTTCCTGCGCGGCAGCGTGGCCGCCGCCGCCGGTGCCGTCACCGCCGGGGCCGCCCGCGCCGCCACCCCCGATCCGCTGATCACCGAAGTACAGGACTGGGCGTCCGGGCTCGGCCAGGGCGTCGACGAGGTGCCTTATGGCCTGCCCATCGAATTCGAGAGCGACGTGATCCGCCGCAATGTCGAATGGCTCACCGCCGATACGATCAGCTCGATCAATTTCACCCCGATCCACGCGCTCGACGGCACGATCACGCCGCAGGGCTGCGCCTTCGAACGGCATCACTCGGGCGCCATCGAGCTGAAAAAGGAGGATTACCGCCTGATGATCAACGGGCTGGTCGATCGGCCGCTGGTCTTCACCTATGCCGATCTCGAGCGCTTTCCGCGCGAGAACCACGTCTATTTCTGCGAATGCGCCGCCAACACCGGCATGGAATGGGCCGGCGCGCAGCTCAATGGCGCGCAGTTCACCCATGGCATGATTCACAACATGGAATACACCGGCGTGCCGCTGCGCAGCCTGCTGAACGAGGCCGGGCTGTCGGGCGAGACGGCGGGCAAATGGGTCTATGTCGAAGGCGCCGATGCCTCGTCGAACGGCCGCACGATCCCGCTGGAGAAGGCGCTGGATGACGTTCTGGTGGCGTTCAAGGCCAATGGCGAAGCGCTGCGCAAGGAACATGGCTACCCTGTGCGCCTGGTGGTGCCGGGCTGGGAAGGCAACATGTGGATCAAGTGGCTGCGCCGGATCGAGGTGCTCGATCAGCCGGTCGAAAGCCGCGAAGAAACCTCGAAATACACCGACACGCTGGCCGACGGGACCAGCCGCAAATGGACATGGGTGATGGACGCCAAGTCGGTCATCACCTCGCCCTCGCCGCAAATGCCCATCACTCACGGACCCGGGCCGCTGGTTGTCACTGGCATGGCCTGGACGGGGCACGGGCGGATCACCCGCGTCGACGTCTCCCGGGACGGCGGCAAGAGCTGGGAGACCGCACGGCTTTCGCAGGAGGGCGGAAACAAGGCGCTGGTGCGCTTCTATCTCGATACCGACTGGGACGGTGGCGAGATGCTGTTGCAGGCCCGCGCGATGGACGAGACCGGCTATGTCCAGCCGACCAAGTCCCAGCTGCGCGACGTGCGCGGCGAAAATTCGATCTATCACAACAACTGCATTCAGACCTGGCATGTCAAATCCAACGGGGAGGCCGAAAATGTCGAAGTTTCCTAAAGCCGCTCTGTTTGTCGGCGCGGGCGCGGGCATTGCCGCGACCGCCGGTCTGGCCATCACCCTGGCCGACCGCTTTGTCACCCCGATGCCCGCCACGGCGCCCACGATCGCCTTTCAAATCCCCGGTGGCGGCGCCCCGGCGGCCGAGGTGATCCCGGCCGCGACCGAAGTGGCCGAGCAAGCCGGGCTGGCAGAGCCGGCGGACGTGCCGCAGGCCGGGGCCGCCGCCAGCGCGCCAGAGGCCCCGGTGATGAAGATGGCAGCGGCCCAGGGCCTGACAGACAGCCGCCTCGGCCTCGGCCGCCCGGCATTGGAAGCGGAAATCGCCGCCTGGGACGTCGATATCCTGCCCGATGGCACCGGCTTGCCCGAAGGTTCCGGCGATGTCTGGACCGGCGAAGAGGTCTTTGCCGAGCAATGCGCCGCCTGTCATGGCGATTTTGCCGAGGGCGTCGGCAACTGGCCGACGCTGGCCGGCGGCTGGGACACGCTGGACCGGAAAGACCCGGTCAAGACCGTGGGCAGCTATTGGCCCTATCTCTCGACGGTCTGGGATTATGTCCACCGCTCCATGCCCTTTGGCGCGGCGCAGACATTGAGCGATGACGAGGTCTATGCGATCACCGCCTATATCCTCTATTCCAACGATATCGTTGACGAGGATTTCACCCTCAGCCACGAGAACTTCCTCGAAGTCGAGATGCCCAACGCCGCGGGCTTCATCGTCGATGACCGGGCCGAGGCGGAATATGCGCAATGGCGGGCCGAGCCCTGCATGGAGAACTGCAAGGACAGCGTCGAAATCACCATGCGCGCCACCGTTCTGGACGTGACGCCGGATCAGGCCGGGGCGGCCGAAGACCCGCCTGCGGTCGAAAAGGCCACGGTCGAAGAGACCGAAGCCGTCGAAGAGGCCGAAGCCGTGGTGCCGGCCGCGCTTGATGCCGAACTGGTGGCGGCCGGTGAACGGGTGTTCCGGAAGTGCAAGTCCTGCCATCAGGTCGGCGAAGGGGCCAAGAACCGCACCGGCCCCGCGCTGAACGGCATTGTCGGCCATCCGGCCGGCGCGATCGACGGATTCTCGTATTCGAAAGCGTTGAAGCAGGCCGGCGAAGATGGTCTGATATGGACAGAGGAAGACCTCAAAGCCTTTCTGGCCAAACCGCGCGACTATCTGCAAGGCACCAAGATGTCCTTCTCGGGCCTGCGCAAGGAGGCGGATCAGGCTGCGGTGGTCGAATACCTGAAATCCTTCGCCGAGGAGTGAAGTCATGCCCGTCGCCCCCCGCCCGCTGACCGTCGCCCTGGCGCTCTGTCTCGGGTGGGCGGCGGCGGTGACGGCCGAAGAGGAGACGGAGATCGGCGAAATCCTCGCCATCGAGGGCGACCCGGAGTATGGTGAATACCTGTCATCGGAATGCACCACCTGCCATCAGGCCTCTGGCAGCGACGCCATTCCCGCGATCGTCGGATGGCCGCAAGAGGCCTTCGTCGTCGCCCTGCACGGCTATAAATCGGGCCAGAGATCCCATCCCGCCATGCAGATGATCGCCGGGCGCCTGTCCGGCGAGGAGATTGCGGCGCTGGCCGCATATTTCGGGACGCTCGCACCATAGGGCGGCCCTGCTTTATGGGAGGAGACGGACATGACATTCAACAGACGGGCCTTTATCGGCACCGCCGCGGCGGCCGCGACGCTTCGCGCGCCGATGGTGCGGGCGGGGAGCCATGGCAAGCCTCGGGTTGTCGTCGTGGGCGGCGGCGCCGGCGGCGCCACGGCGGCACGTTACATCGCCAAGGACAGCGCCGGCGAGATCGACGTCACGCTGATCGAGCCATCGCGAAGCTATTACACCTGCTTTTTCTCCAATCTCTACATCGGCGGCTTTCGGACGATCGAGAGCATCGCGCATTCCTATGGCACCCTGGCCAGCGACTATGGGATCAACGTGGTGCACGACTGGGCCACCGGGGTGGACCGCGCCGCCAAATCCGTCGCGCTCGCCGGCGGCGGCCGGGTGCCGTATGACCGGCTGATCCTGTCGCCGGGCATCGATTTCGTCGCGGGCTCGGTGGCCGGCTGGGACCTCACGTCGCAAAATGCCATGCCGCATGCCTACAAGGGCGGCTCTCAGACAGAGCTGCTGAAGGCGCAGATCCTTGCGATGCCCGAAGGCGGAACCTTCGTGATGGTCGCGCCGCCCAACCCCTACCGCTGCCCGCCGGGGCCCTATGAGCGGGTGTCGATGGTGGCGCATGTGCTCAAGCAGAGCAATCCGACCGCCAAGATCATCATCGCCGATTCCAAGGCCAATTTCTCCAAGCAGGGGCTGTTCGAGGCCGGTTGGGAGGCGCATTACCCGGGCATGATCACCCGCATCGGCCCGGATTTCGGCGGCGAGAATGTGACCGTGAACCCGGCCGAGATGACGGTGGACATCGATGGCGAAGTGATCGAGGCGGCGGCCTGCAACGTGATCCCGGCGCAGAAGGCCGGCCATATCGCCGATCTGGCGGGGGTGACCGAGGGCAACTGGGCGCCGGTGAATGCCGTCGACATGTCGTCCAAGGTCGATCCCGAGATCCACGTTCTGGGCGATTCTGCGGCGCAGGGCGACATGCCGAAATCGGGCTTTTCCGCCAATTCGCAGGCCAAGGTCTGTGCCAATGCGGTGCGCGGCGCGCTGACCGGAAGCCGTGTCTTTCCGGCGCGGTTCTCCAATACCTGCTGGTCGCTGATCGATGCGGACGATGGCGTCAAGGTCGGCGCCACCTATGAGGCGACCGAAGAAAAGATCGCCCGGATCGACGGCTTCGTCAGCCAGACCGGTGAAGATGCGGCGACGCGCAAGGCGACCTACGAGGAAAGTCTCGGCTGGTATGACGCGATCACCAGTGACATGTTCGGCTGAAACCGGACCGGGGCGGGCTCTGCCCCGGGGCGGGGCCCGACTTTGAGGAGAGCACTACAGATGATCCGCCTGATTCCGCTGGCTTTTGCCGCCAGCCTGGCCGGCGCCGCCATGGCCGAAGCGCCAGTGATCACCCATGTCTATGACGGCAGCTACGAGGATGCGCTGTTCAGCGTCGAAAACGCCATCGTCAATCAGGGGCTGGTGGTGGATTACCGCAGCCACATCGGCGAGATGCTGGCGCGCACCCGTCAGGACGTGGGCGGCGCGCCGCTGTTTGATGCGGCGGATGCCTTTCTGTTCTGTTCGGCGCAGGTCTCGCGGCAGGTGATGGAGGCCGATCCCGCCAATATCGCCTATTGTCCCTACAGCGTCTTTGTCACCGACCGCGCCGGCAAGGTCGAGATCGGCTATCGCAGCTATCCCGCCGGCCCGATGGACGCGGTCGAGACGCTCCTGGGCGAGATCGTCGCAGAAGCGCTGGCGTTCTGAGCCGGCTCACTCCCATTCCATCTGCTCGTAGACCCGGCCGGCGTTCTTGGTCGCCAGTTCTTCGAAGGTGTCGAGATGGGCAAAGGGCGACTGGTCGACGTAATAAGCCTCGGCCAGCCCGCCGCCGGCGTCGATATGGGCGCCGATCTGCCCGCGCAGGAATTCCAGGTAGTCGCGCGTGTAGCGCCGCACCTGAGCCATGTTGGTGGGATGGCCGTGGCCGGGGATCACATAGGTCGCGCCCAGCGGTTCAAACGCCCTGTCCCAGGTGTCCAGCCAATCGGCGGTGATCGTATGTTCGAAGATCGGCAGCAGGCGTTCGTGAAAGGCCATGTCGCCCGAGATCACCAGCGATTGCTCGGGCAGCCAGATCACTATGTCGCCGGGGCTGTGGGCCGGGCCGAGATAGCGCGCTTCGATGCGGAAATCGCCTTTTTCGAGGATGTATGTCTTGGCGAAGGTCTCGGTCGGCAGGGTGATCTCCGTCCCCTCGCCGCGGTCGCGATTGTAGCGCATCATGCCGCTCAGGATCTGGCCGCCGGAGTGCTCCAGCTCCCGCGCCGCATCTTCGTGGGCGATGATCGGCACGCCCTGCGCCGCCCAGTAGGAATTGCCCAGCGCCGCATGCCCCTGGCCGTTCTCGTTGAAGACCGCGATGACCGGCTGGTCGGTCACTTTCCTGATCTCGTCATGCAGCGCTCGGGCCAGCTGGTGCGCCGCGCCGCTGTTGATGACGACCACCCCCGCGCCGGTGACGATAAAGCTCAGATTGTTGTTGTGGCCGGCGTTTTCATAGGTCGGTGGGGCGGTGGCGCCGATGGCGGACCAGACCCCGGGAATGAACTCGACCGGTTTGGAATAGAGCAGCGAGCCGGGGTACTGATCGGCGATCTCCTCGCTGGCAAGGGCGGGCGCGGCGAGCAGGGCCAAGGCCAGGGCGATCCGCATCACGTCGCCTCCGGCAGGAAGACATAGCCGTCGCCATGGGCCTCGGCCCGGCCGAGCCCGCCGGGCAGGTGAAAGCCGATCAGCCGCATCTGCTCGGTGGAAAGCCGATCGAGCAGGCGCAGGCGGGTGGCGGCGGCGGTGTCAACGTCCTGGTCCGAGCCGGAGGGCCAGCTCGGTCGTTCGAAGGCGACATGGTGATTGCCGATGGCATCTCCGACGACCATCATCGCGTCAGTGCCGCTGCGCAGCTCGAAGGACATATGGCCCGGGGTGTGGCCGAAGCTGGCATGGGCCAAAACGCCGGGCAGGATTTCGGCGCCATCGGTGAAGGTGGTGATCCGGTCACCCAGGGCCTCGAGCCGCCGTTTCGCGCCGACGGCAAAGGCCTGCCGCGCCGGGCCGATGGTGTCGACGGTGGTGTCGTCCAGCCAGTAATCCAGCTCGGTCGCGCCGATCAGATGGGTGGCCTCGGCAAACAGCGGATCGCCGAAATCGTCGAGCAGCCCCCAGATGTGGTCTGGGTGGCCATGGGTAACCACGACATGGGTGATGTCGTCCGGCGACAGGCCGAGGGCATCAAAGGCAGCTTGCAGCTTGCCGGCCGAGGGCTGGAAATCCGGACCGGCGCCAGCGTCGAAGAGCACGGTTCTCTCGTCATCGCGCAGCAGCGTCAGGTTGCAGCCCGGCGTCAGGCTGTCGCGATCGAGATCGTATTTGCGCAGGATCGGCGTCAGCGCCTGTTGCGGCATCGGGCCGAAGATGAAATCGCCGGGCAGCGCCAGGTTGCCATCGCTGAGCGTGTCGATCCGCATTGCGCCAAGGGTGGTGCCCGACCAGACCGGGCCGGCCAGGGCCAGACCGGCGCCGAGACCGGCCAGCATCTCTCTGCGGGTGAGTGCCATGACGACGTCCTCCCAAACATAATGTCATATGCGAATATGACCGTTCGTTTGGTGGATGGCAAGGACGGGGGCGCTGTCCCATCGCCGCGCGCGGCGATTCACCCGCGGTATCTGCCAACAGAAAAAGGATCAGACGCCGTGATCGCCGCCGAGGTGTTTCTCGCCCCGTTTGCGGGACAGTTCGATCTGTTTCTGGCGCTCGCGAAAGCGGGTCTTGTCGGCGTCGGAGGTCTCGCGCACGCAATGGTGGCAGGCCACGCCGTGTTCGTACTCCGGGCGGGCGCGGTCTTGGGGAAGGATCGGGCGGCGGCAGGCATGGCAGAGCAGATGCGGGCCTTCCCTGAGACCGTGACCCACCGAGACCCGGCCGTCGAAGACGAAACACTCGCCTTGCCAGCTGCTCTGCGCTTCGGGCACCTCTTCGAGATATTTCAGGATGCCGCCCCTGAGGTGGAACACATCCTCGACCCCCTGGCCGAGCAGGTAATTGGTGGATTTCTCGCAGCGGATGCCGCCGGTGCAGAACATTGCCACCTTCTTGTTGTGAAAGCGGTGCTTGTTGTCTTGCCACCACTTGGGAAAGTCACGGAAACTGGCGGTTCCGGGATCGATGGCGCCGTCAAAGGTGCCGATGGCGACCTCGTAATCGTTGCGCGTGTCGATCACCGCCACATCCGGGCTCTGGATCAACTCGTTCCAGTCGGCGGGATCGACGTAATGGCCGGTGCGGGCGCGCGGATCGACGTCGGGCTGGCCCATGGTGACGATCTCGCGCTTGAGCCGCACCTTCATCCGGGCAAAGGGCGGGGCGCTGGCGCGGCTTTCCTTATGCGCGAGATCAGCGCAGCCGGGCAGGGCGCGGATATGCGCCAGCACCGCGTCGATGCCGGCGCGCGGGCCGGCGATGGTCCCGTTGATCCCCTCCTGCGCCAGCAAGAGCGTGCCGGTGATGCCCTGATCTTGACAGAGCATCCGGAGCGGGCCCTGTACGGCGGCGGGATCCTCGAAGCGGGTGAAGTGATAGAGCGCGGCAACGGTGTACATGGGCTGCATGTACGCAGACCGGGCGGCGCAGGCAAGATCGCCGGCGCCCGGTCCTGCGATTACCGCGCCGCGAAGGCCAGGCCGTGCACCACCGCGGTAAAGACCTCGGCGGTTTCCTGCCGCGCCTCCGGCAGCCGCCTTGCCAGCGCCTGCCGGACGCCGGACAGCTGGCTGGAGCCGCCGACAAAGACCACCATGTCGACCTGGTCGGGCCGGCAACCGCCGTCCTTGAGCGTCGCCAGCGCCATGTCGCCAATGCGCGCGGCAGCGGAGGAGAGTTCGTGCTGCAACTGCACCCCCCAAAGATCGATCCGCAGCCCGCGTTGCACCACGTCGAGCGCGATTTCGCCGCGCTCGGCGTCATTGGCGGCGATTTTTCCTGCCTCGACCGCATAGGCGATGTCATGGCCCAGATGCATTTCGAGCACCTCGGCCAGTCGCTCGAAGAGCACGGGGTCGCGGGCCAGCCGGATCCAGCGTTTCACCTCGCGCAGCAGTGCCGCATCATAGACAAAGGCGATCTTTTCCCAGCTGGCCAGATCGTGGAACAATGCGCGCGGGGCGGCATGGGTCTTGGCGCCCAGCTCGGCGCCGATTTCGGCCCCGTGGCCCAGCAGCGGCATGACATGGGCGAGGCTCAGGCTGCGGTCGAAATCGGTGCCGCCGAGCCGCAGCCCGCGGCTGGCGATCACCCGGGTCTGGCCGCGCGCGCGTTCGCAGAGGGTGAAATCCGAGGTGCCGCCGCCGATATCGACGATCAGCATGCGGCCCTCGCCGGCCACCGCCAGCGCCGCCGCTTCCGGTTCGGGCAGGAAATCGACCGCGCGAAAGCCCGCCAGCGCATAGGCTTCGCGCAGGTCGATCTCCGCCTGGGCGTCCTTGTCCTCGGATTCGGAGTGGAACCTGACCGGCCTGCCGGAGATCGCGGCCTCGAAGCTCTGACCGGTGATCCGTTCCGAGCGGCATCGAATCTCGGCCAGGAACCGGCCGATCACCTCGATCAGCGTCATCCGCTCGTTGAGAAACCGCCGTTTTTCGCGTGCCAGCGGCGTGCCGAGGATGCTTTTCAGCCCACGCATGAAGCGGCCGTCCTGCCCCTCCATCATCGCCCGCGCCGCGGCCTCGCCATAGACAAAGCGCTTGTCGGTGAAATCGACAAAGACCGCCGTCGGCAGGGTCTGCGCGCCCGCTTCGAGCGGCAGGGCGGTGGGGCGACCATCCCGAAGGATGCCGGCGCCGGTGTTGGAGGTTCCGAAATCTATGCCAAGCCGTGCCATCCGCACCTCTGATCCATCGCGAAGCGGCGGCTATAGCGGCAAGGATGGGCCATGGCAATTCCGCAATGCCGATTCTAAGCTGCGGCGAAACCGGGACTACAGGAGGCCGCCTGATGCGCGCTCTTATCGTGATCGACGTGCAAAACGATTTCTGCCCCGGCGGGGCGCTGGCGGTCGGGGGCGGCGACGAGATCGTGGCGCCGATCAATGCCCTGATGGCGGACTTCGAGGCGGTGGTGCTGACCCAGGACTGGCATCCGGCGGGGCATTCCTCCTTTGCCAGCCAGCACCCGGGCAAGGCGCCCTTCGCGATGACCGATATGGACTATGGGCCGCAGGTGCTCTGGCCGGATCATTGCGTTCAGGGCTCGGAGGGGGCGCAGTTTCACCCGAAACTCGAAACGACGCGCGCCGATCTGATCATTCGCAAGGGGTTCCGGCCGGCGATCGACAGCTATTCGGCGTTTTTCGAGAACGATCACGCGACGCCAACCGGGCTCGAAGGCTATCTGCGCACGCGCGGGATCCGCGAGCTGGTGATGGTGGGGCTGGCGCTGGATTTCTGCGTCGGCTTTTCGGCGGTGGATGCGGCCAATCTCGGCTTTGGCGTCACGGTGCTGGGCGATCACTGCCGCGCCATCGATCTGGATGGGTCGCTGGCGGCGGCGACAACCAACATGCAGAACGCCGGCGTCACGCTGCGCTGAGGGAAGGACGGTCGAGATGGTCGATATCGCCACCCGCGTGTGGAATCACAAATGGAAGATCGACCCGATCGTCCGCTCGCTGATCGACACCGATTTCTACAAGCTGCTGATGTGCCAGTCGGTGTTTCGCAACAAGCGCGACACGCTGGTCAGCTTTTCGCTGATCAACCGGACGAAATCGGTGCGCCTGGCCGAGCTGATCGACGAGGGCGAATTGCGCGAACAGCTCGATCACATCCGCTCGCTGTCCTTGTCGCGCGGCGAGAGCACCTGGCTGCGCGGCAACATGTTCTATGGCAAGCGGTCGATGTTCCGTTCGGATTTCATGGAATGGTTCGAAAACCTGCGCCTGCCGCCCTATCACCTGGAAAAGCGCGACGGCCAGTACGAGCTGACCTTCGAAGGCGCCTGGCCCGAGGTCATGCTCTGGGAGATCCCGGCGCTTGCCGTGCTGATGGAGCTGCGCGGGCGGGCGGTGCTCAATGACATGGGGCGGTTCGAATTGCAGGTGCTCTATGCACGGGCGATGACCAAGCTCTGGGAAAAGGTCGAAGGCCTGCGCGCCATCGACAATCTGCGGATCGCCGATTTCGGCACAAGACGGCGGCATTCCTTTCTGTGGCAGGATTGGTGTGTGCAGGCGATGACCGAAGGGCTGGGGCAGAGCTTTGTCGGCACCTCGAACTGCCTGATCGCCAAGAACCGCGATCTCGAGGCGATCGGCACCAATGCCCATGAGCTGCCGATGGTCTATGCCGCGCTGGCCGAGGATGACGCGGCCCTGGCGCGGGCGCCTTACGACGTGCTGGCCGACTGGCACGAAGAGCACGACGGCAACCTGCGCATCATCCTGCCCGACACCTATGGCACCCAAGGTTTCCTCGACAAGGCGCCGGATTGGCTGGCCGGCTGGACCGGCATCCGCATCGACAGCGGCGATCCGGCCAAGGCCGCCGAGGCGGCGATCGCCTGGTGGACCGCCCGCGGCGAGGACCCGCGCAACAAGCTGGTGATCTTTTCCGACGGGCTCGACGTGGAGAACATCGCGGCATTGCACGCGCAATTTTCGGGTCGGGTGCGGGTGTCCTTTGGTTGGGGCACGAATTTGACCAATGATTTCCGCGGGTTGGTGCCGGACGGCGGGCTCGACGCCTTTTCGCTGGTCTGCAAGGCGGTCTCGGCCGAGGGGCGGCCGACGGTCAAGCTCTCGGACAACCCGGAAAAGGCGATGGGGCCGGAGACGGAGATCCAGCGCTACAAGCGGGTGTTCGGCGTGGGCGAGCAGGAGCGGATCGAGGTGGTGGTGTAGGCCGGGCTATTCCTCGACCTTCCCCCTGAGCGCCTTGACTTCGCCGCGCTTCTTTTTCGCATCCACGCGTTTGCGTTTCTGGTTCTGCGACACCCGCGTCGGGATGCGCCGTTTCGGGCGTTCCAGCGCCTTGCGCACCATCTCGGCCAGCCGTTCGCGGGCGATCTCGCGGTTGCGGGCCTGGGAGCGGGTTTCGTCGACCTGGATGATCAGCGCGCCGTCGCGGGTCCATTTGCGGCCGGCGATGCGTTGCAGCCGGCGTTTGACCGGATCGGGCAGGGCGGGCGAGCGGGCGGCCTCGAAGCGGAGTTCCACCGCCGTCGAGACCTTGTTCACATTCTGCCCGCCGGGGCCCGAGGCGCGGATGAATTGCTCCGTCAGCTCCCAGTCGGCGATTTCGATCTGATCGTTGATGTGCAGGGTCATGCGGGTGAATATGGCAGGCTGAGGGCGAACGGCAAGGTCGCAAGCGGCGCGGGGCCTCGCGAGCCGAGTACGCCCCGGACCTGGTCCGGGACCTCCCCGGGGTCGCGCGCCGGTCCCGCCAGTCATTTGAATCGAAAAGGGCCATGCCCGGCGGCATGGCCCTTCGAGAATGTCAGGAGGTGGGGCCGGTTAGGTCCTACCAATTCGGGGTGAAACTCCCCCAAGGGCTGCCTCAGAGGGCCTCTCCCCGAACTGTTCCGACACCTTTCTCCAATACCTCTCTAGACACTGAAGCACCTCCTTTCTGTTTGTTGTCCGTACTCGAATCATGGCACGGACAGGCCAAATCGCAAAAGGTTTTTTCAGGCCAGAGCGCGATTTTGCCCAAGCCGTGCGACGATTGCCCGAAACGGGATCAATGCGATCAGCGCCAGCGAGAGCTTTACCAGCCAGTCGGCAAAGGCCAGCGTCACCCAGAGCGGCGCCAGCGGGCCGGTGTTCAGGAAGGGCACAGCCTCCCAGGCCCAGTTGATCGCGGCATCGGCCTCGGCGCCGAACAGGGTGACAGAGGCGGAAAAGGCGATGGTAAAGAACAGCGCGGTGTCCAGCGCCGAGCCGACCAGCGTCGAGACCAGCGGCGCACGCCACCAGCGGCCTGCGCGAAAGCGGTTGAAGACCGCGATATCGGTGAGCTGCGCCACGAGGAAGGCAAGGCCCGAGGCCACGGCGATGCGCAGCGGCACGGCGGCATAAGTGTAGCCGTCGCCCTGCAACATGATCTGGCTGCCCACAAGCGAACAGATCACGCCGGTGACGAAGCCCGCCAGCACGACCTTGCGCGCGGCGCGGACGCCATAGACCCGGTTCATCACATCGGTGACGAGAAAGGCCAGCGGATAGGTGAGGGCGCCCCAGGTGATGAGCCCGTCGAGAATGAGGAATTGAACGAGAATGTTCGAAGCCACGACGATCGCGGCCATGGCAAGAATGCCGGGAAGATGGGTGCGGTTCATGTCTGATGCCCGTTTTTGCAAGGTTGCGGCGACTTGGCTCCCGAAACGGGAACGGGCGGGGCATATAGAGGTGTCGCGCCTCGGTCAAGGGGAAGCCGGGCAGGCGGGGCGCGCGCCGCGGGCCAGGGGGCCCCGGATCGGGGTCCGGGGCGGGTATTCTTCGGGCGCGGGGAATGCCGGGTCGGATCCGGGCGATTGCCTCAGGGCAGCAGGTATTCGACGATCTCGCTGCGCTGGAACGGGTTGAAATTGTCGTCCGAGATCATGGTCAGCCGGATCTGGCCGGTGGCGGCGCGGGTGACAGCGAGGCCTTCTAGATTGTCGTGCCGCGCGAGATGGCTCACCAGCAGCACCTCGCCCGGGCCGAGCGCCGTTTCCGAAAGCGGAAAGCGCCGGACCCGCGAGCGAAAGCCGAGGCCGGTGAATTCGCGCTCGAGCAGATAGAACATGCCGTCGGGGCCGATATCGGCGCCGGTGGGTTGAAAGCCGCCGATCCGGGGGATCGCAAAGGGCTGATCCCAGCGGGTGCCGTTGAAACGATAGACCGGGAAGGGGCGGGTCAACTGGCCCGAACGTTCCGGCATCGTGTAAAGCCAGCCCCGGCTGTCCACCGCCAGCGCCTCGAGCGCGGAATTGTTCTGCATGCCGTCGAAATCGGGGTGGCTGGGCAGCGCCTGCGCCCGCGCCATCGTCGGATAGGCCCAGACCCGGGCCCGGCCCTCGAAAGAGATGTAGCGCCGGCCATCGGCGGCAATGGCCAGCCCCTCGGCATCCTGCGCCACCTTGCGGTGCATCGGATTGCCGCCGGTGTTCATCAGCGGCCGGGGGGCGGTGCCCTCGACCCGGGTGATGCGGCCGTTTTCGCGGATCAGCCGGCCTTCGACAAAGCGGCCCCGGTCCGAGATCGCAATGAAGCTTTCGCCATCCTCGGCCAGCTCGAACCCCGACATCCCGCCAAAGCCTTCGGCGTCGCTTTGCCAGGAAAAGCTCTGAAGATGCCGCGCCGTGGGCGGGGTCTCGGCCGCGATGCAGCCGCTGGCGAGCCCTGCCAGTCCGAGGCAGGCCGCCCTGAGAAATCGTGTCATCGGGGTTACTTCGCCTCCAGCACGCTGGCGCATTGCAAGGGCAGATCCGCGAGCACCAATTCGCGTTTGGGCTTGGGCGGCGGGGCGTTCGGGTCCGGCGGCGGCGGGTTGAGGATACGATCAACCCAGCCCTGCGCCTCCTGACAGCCGTCGCCGGGGGGTGGCGGGTTCTGGTTCACGCAGCCGCTGGCGCCGGGGGGGCAGGAGAGGCGCACGTGGAAATGATAGTGATGCCCCCACCACGGCCGGATTTTGCGCAGCCAGGCGCGGTCGCCGGTTTCGTCATTGCACATCCGCACCTTGGCGCCGGGAAAGATGAAGATCCGCGCCACCCGCGGATCCGAAGCGGCGGCTTTCAGCAGGGCGTGATGCTCGGGCGTCCAGTCGTCATTGGTAAAGGCGCCATTCGAGCGGCGCAGCGAGATCGAAGAGATCTGTTCGCGCGCCTGCTGGGACAGGCCGAGATTGGCGGCGGGACGCAGCCAGATATCGGCGTCGAGGCCGATCTGGTGGCTGGTGTGGCCGGTCAGCATCGGCCCGCCGCGGGGCTGCGACATGTCGCCGACGTAAATCCCGTTCCAGCCCGGAAACTGCGCGGCGCGGGCCGAGAGCTTGCGGACGTAATCGATCATCTCCGGGTGGGCCCAGTTGCGGTTGCGCGACAGGCGCATCGCCTGCCAGGTCGGGCCGGTTTCCGGCAATTGCACGCCGCCCGCCAGGCAGCCCTTGGCATAGCCGCCATAAGCTGCCGTGCGCTGATCCGATCCGGCGCGCTGCGCGCCAAACAGCTGTTTGGCCTGCTTGCTCGACAGCACGCCGAGGGAATCGCCGATCGTCGGCTGCGGGGCGCTGGCCAGCGTCGCCTTGGTCCTTGTGCCGTCAGAGCCGCCGCAAGCGGCGAGGAGAGCACATAAAATCGTGGCGCCGGCTAGGCGGAACGGATGTCGGACCATGCTGCTCGGTCTCCCTCTGGTTTTACCCAGCGTAGCAACAAAAGTCCGATCAGGAAAAGCCCGATGAGCGGGGTCACGCCCAATTGCTGCGAGCCGGTGATCTGGGTTGTCACGCCGATCAGAAGCGGCGCGAGAAAGGAGGTCGCCTTGCCCGCCAGCGCATAGAGCCCGAAGGCTTCGGTCATCCGCGCCGGATTGGCCTGGCGCACCATCATCGTGCGGCTGGCCGACTGGATCACCCCGCCCGCCGCACCGATCACCGCGCCGATCACGTAGAAGGCGATGTCGGGCAGGGCCGAGCCCTCGGCCAGCGCCACGCCATAGATCGACTGGCGCGAGACCAGCACCGTCGAGACCGCGGCACAGGTCAGCGCCAGGATGGCGGCGGTGATCACCGGCCGGGGGCCGAAGCGCTCATCCCACTTGCCGCCGAGCCAGGCAAACAGCGCGCCCGAGATGATTGCGAGGATGCCGAAGATGCCGACGTCGACCACGCTCCAGCCCAGCACGCCGGCGGCATAGATGCCGCCAAAGACATACATCCCGTTGAGCGCGTCGCGGTAGAACATCGAGCTGGCCAGATAGGCAAAGAGCGACGGCGTTTGCGGCAGCCGCCGCAGCGTCCGCCCGAGGTCATGCAGCGCGCGGCGCAGGGCGCCGGGGTGCCGCGCCGTGGGCTTCGGGTCGCGCACCCAGGCAAAAAACGGGATCATGAAGACCACGTACCACAGCGCCGTCAGCGGCCCGACAAACCGGGTGCCTTCGCGCGCCTCGCCGTCGAGACCGAAGGGCGGGGCGAGGCCCAGCATGGTGCGGCCGGTCTCGGCGCTTTCGGCAAAGAAGGCCAGCATCAGCACCAGCGCCACCAGCCCGCCGCAATAGCCGAAGGCCCAGCCGTTGCCCGAAATCCGGCCGATCTCTTGCGGGCTGCCCAGATCCGGCAGCATGGAATTGGTGAAGATCGTGGCAAATTCCATCCCGATCAGCCCGATGGCAAAGGCCAGCAGGATCAGCACGAGGTTGAAATCCCCCGGCGCGGCAAACCAGAGCGCGGCCGAGCCCAGCACATACATCAGCGAAAACAGCCAGATGAAGCGCATCCGCTGGCCCGAGGTGTCGGCCAATGCGCCCAGAACCGGCGCCAGCAGCGCGATGACCAGCCCGGCACCGCCGATGCCGTAGCCCCAGGCCGCCTGTGCGGCGCTGCCGTCACCCATCAGTTCCTTGACGTAGGGGGCAAAGATGAAGGTGAGCAGCAGGGTGTTGAACGGCTGGCTCGCCCAGTCGAAAAAGAACCAGCCCCAAATCCGTTTGCGTTTCGTCGCGTCCATGATGCCCCCGTGGTTTGCGGCGGTTAAGCCCGACTGCGCGGCGTGGCGCAAGATTTACTTGCTCCGGCCAGGGCAGTCACCGCCCGGAAACGCCGCCGCCATCCCGGCTCAGCCCTCGGACATCGGTGGCCAGGGGCGGGCATCCTCGGCCGCGATCCAGGCCTTGATATGATCCGGCAGCTCCGGCATCCCCTCCGCTCCGATCTCGGCCAGAAGCTCGGCCGGCGGCACGATCCCCTTGGGGCCGGTCACCGCGGTGCGGTACATCGCATGGCTGGCGCATTCGCCGTTGTTCTTCCACATCGACTGTTCGAGGTAGACAAAGCGGTGATCCACCCCCACCGCCTGCGACCGCATCTCGAAGCTCTCGAACGGCCGGATGCGCCGGCGGTAGCGGGTGCAGGAGCCGGCCACGGTCAGCCCCCATTTGCGCCGCCGCAGCACCGCCATGAAGCCGGTCCGCTGGGCCAGCGGGATACGCCCGAGGTCGTAGAGCGTCAGCGTGCGGCCGTTGTTCAGCTCCATCCAGAAGTCGATGTCCCAGGGCCAGCAGCGGTGGCGCGACACATGGGTGCCGGTCACCGGCAAGCGCGGCGCCTTGCGGAACAGGTACAACTCTTTGAACATGCGGATGAACGGATACATGCGGGCCACCTCCAGCCGCAGGTGTGCGCCGCGGCGCGACGGGCGGCAAGCCGTGACGCGGCGACACTTGTGCTTTGGTCGTGCCGACCTTACCTAGATTGCGCGAAAAGGCGGAGACATAAAGCAGATGTACGCGATTTACGGGCCCCTGAAGCTCATCCTCGATGTGGCGTTCTTTATCATGATTGCCCATATCATCATGAGTTGGCTGATCAATTTCCAGGTGCTGAACCTGCGTCAGCCGCTGGTCTCGCAGATCTGGTACGGGCTGAACCGCCTGCTCGAGCCGATCTATCGCCCGATCCGCAACATCCTGCCGGACACCAGCCCGCTTGACCTGGCGCCGCTGGTGGCTTTCATCATCCTGATCTCGCTGCGCGATTTCATCCTGCCCGAGATGTTCGGCCTGATCTGAGACCCGATCGCGGTGCGCCCCGGACGTGATCCGGGGCCTCCCCGTCGGCCATGAGGCCCCGGATCACGTCCGGGGCGGTGTCGGGGCCTTGTTCACCGAATCTCAATGTGTGATTGTTGGGATAAGAGCAGTTTGACACAAATCTAGCAGGTTTTGCCCCATGGACGACGCCGCCACGCTAATGCGGGACGTGTTCGGATTCGACGGATTCCGCCCCGGTCAGGGGGAGATCGTCGAGGCCGTGGCGGCCGGCCAGAACGTGCTGGCGATCATGCCCACCGGCGGCGGCAAATCGCTCTGTTTCCAGCTTCCGGCGCTGCTCCGCCCGGGCGTGACCGTGGTGATCTCGCCGCTGATCGCGCTGATGCGCGACCAGGTGCGCGGATTGCGCGAGGCCGGCGTCGCGGCCGGCGCGCTGACCTCGGGCAACACCCCCGAGGAGACCGAGGCGGTCTGGCAGGCGCTCGAAGCCGGCACGCTGAAATTGCTCTACCTCGCCCCGGAGCGGCTGGCCGCCGGCGGTACCATGCAGATGCTGCACCGCATCGGTGTCAGCCTGATCGCCGTCGACGAGGCGCATTGCGTCAGCCAGTGGGGCCATGATTTCCGCCCCGACTACCTGCGCATCGGCGAACTGCGCCGCGCGCTCGACGTGCCGCTGGCCGCCTTCACCGCCACGGCCGACCGCGAGACCCAGGACGAGATCGTCACAAGGCTGTTTGACGGCGAGGAACCGGCGCGTTTCCTGCGCGGCTTCGACCGGCCCAACATCCACCTGGCGTTTCAGCCCAAGGACAGCCCGCGTCGCCAGATCCTCGATTTTGCCGCCGCCCGCCGCAGCCAGTCAGGCATCGTCTATTGCGGCACCCGCGCCAAGACCGAGGGGCTGGCCCGCGCATTGTCCGAGGATGGCCACACCGCCTGTTTCTACCATGGCGGCATGGAGGCCGAGGACCGGCGCATCGTCGAGAGCCGCTTTGCCCGCGAGGACGGGTTGATCGTGGTGGCCACCGTGGCCTTTGGCATGGGGGTCGACAAGCCCGACATCCGCTGGGTGGCCCATGCCGACCTGCCGAAATCCATCGAGGCCTATTACCAGGAGATCGGCCGCGCCGGCCGCGATGGTGGCCCGGCCGAGACGCTGACCCTTTTCGGCCCCGACGACATCCGCCTGCGCCGCACCCAGATCGACGAGGGCCTTGCCCCGCCGGAACGCCGCGCCGCCGATCACGGCCGGCTCAACGCGCTTCTGGGTCTGGCCGAAGCGCTGGAGTGCCGCCGCAAGACCCTGCTGGGCTATTTCGGCGAAGACGCCGAAACCTGCGGCCACTGCGACCTGTGCCAGACCCCGGTCGAGACCTTTGATGCCACCGAAGCGGTCCGCAAGGCGCTCTCCGCGGCGCTGCGGACCGGCGAATGGTTCGGCGCCGGCCATCTGATCGATATCGTCATGGGCAACGAGACCGACAAGGTGCGCCAGAAGGGCCACGAGCAGCTGCCCACCTTCGGCGTCGGGCGCGAGTTTGACAAGCGCGGCTGGCAGGCGGTGTTCCGGCAGATGATGGGCCATGACCTGATGCGCCCCGATCCCGAACGCCACGGCGCGTTGCGGATGACCGAGGCCGCGCGGCCGATCCTGCGTGGCGAGGCCGCGATCACCCTGCGCCGCGACACGATTGCCAGGGCCCAGGCGAAACGCCGCCCGGCGGTCAAGGCGATGGTCAGCGAAGAGGATGCGCCGCTCCTGTCGGCGCTCAAGGCCAAACGACGCGCGCTGGCCGAGGCGGCAAGCGTGCCGGCCTATATCATCTTCAACGACCGCACCCTGATCGAGATGGCCGAGACCAAGCCGTCGAACCTCGACCAGATGGCGCGGATCTCGGGCGTCGGCGCCAAGAAGCTCGACAGCTACGGCGCCGATTTCCTCGCCGTCATCACCGGCGCGGCGGAAGAGATGCACCCGACCCGGCGCAAGCTGGCCGGGCGCGACGCCGGCGCGGTCTATGACCGGCTGATGCAGGTCCAGGCCGATCTGGCGCGCGGCGCCTGTGGCACCGAAAAACCGCTGTCTTGCTCGGCTTCGCTGCTGGCCAAGGTGGCCGAACGGCGGCCCTCGCTGCCCGAAGAGCTCGAGCGGCTCTTGGGCGAACGGCGCAGCGAACGTTTTGGCGCGGCCTTTCTGGACGTTTTGCGCGAAGCATCCTAAGTCCGGGCGAAACGGAGGGATGCGATGCTTGTGGTGATTTCCCCGGCCAAGCGGCTGGATTGGTCAGAGGTCGATGTCGAGACGACCGCGCCTGCGATGCAGGAGGAGGCGCTGCGGCTGGCCAAGACCGCGCGCAACCTGACCCTGGGCGACCTCAAGGGGCTGATGGGCCTCAGCGACGATCTGGCCCGGCTCAACCGCGACCGATTCAAGGCCTTCGCCGCCGAGCCCGCGCCGGAGGCCACCCGCCCGGCGGTCTTCGGATTTGCCGGCGACACCTATCAGGGGCTCGAGGCGCGGTCGCTCGAGCCGGACGAGCTGCGTTATGCCCAGGATCATCTGCGGGTGCTGTCGGGGCTCTACGGCGTGCTGCGCCCGCTCGATGCGATCCAGCCCTACCGGCTTGAAATGGGGTCGCGGCTCAAGACGCGGCGCGGCAGCAATCTTTATCACTACTGGGGCGACCGGATCGCCCGGGCGCTGAACGCCCAGGCCGAGGCCACCGGCAGCGCGGTGCTGGTCAATTGCGCCAGCCAGGAATATTTCGGCGCGGTTGATCTCAAGGCGCTGAAGCCGCGGGTGGTGACGCCGCAGTTCTATGACATGAAGAACGGCCAGCCCAAGATCATCAGCTTCTTTGCCAAGAAAGCGCGCGGCGCGATGGCGCGTTATGTGGTGCAGACCAGGCTCACCGCGCCTGACGACCTGCTCGGCTTCGATCTCGGCGGCTATCGTTACAACGAAGAGCTGTCGGAACCGGATCGCCCTGCGTTCCTGCACGACGACAGGGGCTAGGCCGGGCGGGTGTCGGCCCGCCCCTGCGCGGCCGACACCCCTCAGCCGGCGCGCATCGTCGCCTTCCGGGGCGTGTATTTTGTCAGCATATCCTCGATGGCGGCGCGTTTCAGCGGCTTGGTGATGTAATCGTCGAGCCCCGCCGCGATCAGCGCCTCGCGGTCGCCGGTCATCGCATGGGCGGTGCAGGCGATGATCGGGGTGCGGTGCCCGCCGCCCTCCTCGAGCTTGCGGATTTCCAGGGTGGCCGCCTTGCCGTCCATCTCGGGCATCGAAATATCCATAAAGACGATATCGGGCCGAAGCTCGCGAAAAAGCGCCACCGCCTCGACGCCATTGTTGGCGAAATGCAGATCGACCGGCAGGGATTTGACCATCTTGCGGAAAACGAACTGATTGGTCCGGTTGTCCTCGGCGGCGAGGACTCGCAGCCTGACCGCCTCGGGCGGCTCCGGTTCCGACTTTTCCGCGGCCGGCGGCGGCGGCAGTTTTGGTAAGGACGGAGGTGCGGCGACTAGCGGCGCCTCGGTGACACCGCTGAGCACCTCGAATAGCCGGGCACGCGGCACCGGTTTTTGCAGGATGGCATGCAAATGCCTGGCGGCCGGATCCTGCTCGGCAAAGCCGGTGTTCGAGCTGAGCATCACGATCGGCGCCTCCTGCCCGGCCGCGCGCAGCGCCTCGGCAAGCTCGAGCCCGTCAAGTTCGGGCATGTTGTGATCGGTCAGCACGAGGTCGAACCCGCCCCCCTGGCTGACCAGGTCAAGTGCCTCGCGACCATTGGCGCAGCTCGCGGTTTCCACCAGCATGACCTGAAGCTGCTTTTCCAGGATCAGCCGGTTGACCGGTTTGTCATCGACGATCAGCACCCGGCGCAGATGGCGCGGCATCACCGGCGGTTGCACGGTCTCGCCCGAGGGGCAGGGCAAGGTGAGGGTAAAGCCGAAGCTAGAGCCCTGGCCCTGCACGCTGTCGACCCAGACTTCGCCGCCCATCAGGCCGATCAGCCGCTTGGTGATGGCCAGCCCCAGCCCGGTGCCTTCGAATTTCCGGTTGCGCTCGCTCTCGACCTGGTTGAATTCGCCGAACACATGGCCAAGCTGGTCGGGCGGAATGCCGATGCCGGTATCCTCGACCGTGACATGGATGGCCGATGTGCCATCGTCGCGCGGCACCCCCACCACGCGGGTGAGCACATGGCCCCTGAGGGTGAATTTCACCGCATTGCCGATGATATTGGTCAGCACCTGGCGGATGCGCCCGGGATCGCCGAAAAATTGCGTCGGCAGGAAGATGTCGTAATCGACCAGCAGGTCGATCCCCTTGTCGCGGGCCGTGGGTTGCAGCAGCATGACGATCTCGTGGATCGCGCGTTCGAGATCGAAGGTTTCGGGGTGCAGCTCGAGCTTGTCAGCCTCGATCTTGGAATAATCGAGCACGTCGTTGATGATCACCAGAAGCGCCTCGCCAGAGCTGCGCATGGTGTTGACGTAAAGCCGCTGTTCTTCGCTCAGCTCGGTATCGGTCAACAGTTCGGCCATGCCGATCACGCCGTTCATCGGAGTGCGGATCTCGTGGCTCATATTGGCGAGAAAGGCCGATTTGGCGCGGTTCGCCGCCTCGGCCCGGTTGCGCGCCCGGCGCAGGTCTTTTTCATAGCGGATGGTGTCGGTGATATTGAGCACAAGGCTCACCACGTCGCCGGCCTCTCCGCGCCGGTCATGCACGCGGATGTAATTGTCATTCCAGAGCCTGAGGGTCACCGGTTCGGGACTGGGCGATTGCCAGCGCCCCAGCATCATCGCGCGCCAGTCGGCCGGGGCAAGGTCGTCGGTGTCGACGATGCCCTCTTCGGTCAGCAATTGCAGGACACGGGCAAAGGAGATGCCGGGCTGGATTTCCTCGATCCCGTCGAACACCGAGAGATAGGCGGAATTGGCAAAGATCAGACAGTGATTGGCGTCGAAGAAGGCAAATCCGTCCTCGATGGTTTCCACCGCCTGACCCAGCCGGCGTTCGGCGACCTCGAGGTTTTCGGTGGCGCGGGTGAGGTCGGATTTCACCCGCTGGTTCTCGTCGCGCACCGTGGCCATTTCGGCGCGCTTTTCGACGATCTCCTCGCTCAGCGCGCGGGCATGATGGCCAAGCTTGCGATTGGCGGCAAAAAGCTCGGCCTGCTTGAGCTCGAGCAGGCGCTCCGCCGCAAGGCGGGCGCGGCGTTCCTCGGCAAGTTTGCTGGCGAGAGTCATCGCCCGGCTCCGGTCGTTCTTCGGCTCATTGGCGGCACCTTGGCGGCAAGGGGTGAAGATCTGTTTAAGCCGCGCCGGGAGCGGCAATTGACGCAGCATTGACGCCAGGGCGGGAATCGTTGCCAGGTCGGGCCGGCACATGAGACACTGGTGGCATTTAGCCCGGAGGTCTTTTCATGCGCCGCTTTCTCTTTGCTCTGTCGCTTGTAACCCTTGCCGTGCCGGCGCTGGCCGAGGATATCCTGCCTGACCGGCGTGTGGTCGTATCGCGCGACATCGATTTCTTCGGCTCCGATCTTCAGGCGCTTTTCGATACCTCGCTGGAGGCCTGCCAGCGGATTTGCCTGTCCGACAGCGCCTGCGCCGCCTTTACCTTCAACAGCCGCTCCAACGCCTGTTTCCCCAAGACCTCGGTAAGCGAGCGGCAGGCCTATGAAGGGGCGATTTCCGCCATTGTGGTGCCGACCGATCCCGAGGTTATGGCGCGGGCCGAACCGCGCGCGGGCGATCTGGCCTTTCTGCCGAGAGCCGATCTCGATGCGGCGCTGGCGCAGGCCGAGGGCCTGGGCCAGAGGCACATGGGCGGCAAGTGGACGGTCGAGGTGCTGCTGACCGCCGCCCGCGAGAAAGAGGCCGAAGGCGATCTCGGCAATGCGCTGCACTGGACCGGCGCGGCACTGGCGCAGAGCGATGCCGCCGATCTCTGGGTCGAATATGCCCGCCTGGCGCTGGCCATTGGCGCGGCCGCGGACCGCAGTTCGGAGCAGCGGCAGCTGGCCGACAGCGCGGTGGCGGCCGGCGTCAACGGCTATCTGCGCGCGCCGGCCGAGGCGGGCCGCGTCGCGGCGCTGCTGGTGCTGGCCGAGGCGCTGGAAGCGGCCGGGCGCGGGAAAGAGATGGTGCCGACATTGCGGCTGGCCGAGGCCCTGCTGCCGCGCGCCGACGTGGTGGCCGCGCTGGATGACGCGATTGGAAAATACGGCTTTCGCGTCACCGATCACCGGGTCGAAAGCGACCGCGCCGAGCCGCGCATCTGCGCCGCCTTTTCCGAAGATCTGCTGCGCGCGGGGCTGGATTACACGCCATATGTCCGGCTGCCCGATCCCGGCCTCGTGGTCAGCGCCACCGAGCGGGAAATCTGTGTCGGCGGCGTGGCGCATGGCACGCGCTATGCGATCACCCTGCGCGCCGGGCTTCCGGCCGCGTCCGGCGAACGGCTGACCAGAGATGTGACCCTCACGCAATATATCCGCGACCGCGCGCCGGCCGTCACCTTCAAGGGCCGGGCCTATGTGCTGCCACGGTCGCAGGATGCCGGGCTGCCGATCGAGACGGTCAATCTCTCCGAGGTCGATCTCACGCTGCGACGGGTGTCGGACCGCAACCTCCTGCGCGCCATCCAGGACAGCTATTTCGGCGCGCCCATGGGCTATTACACCGAGCGGCGGTTCGAGCGGGAGGTGGGCGAAACCATCTGGCAGGGCACCGGCGAGGTCGACCAGCAGCTCAATCGCGATGTGACCACCCGCTTGCCGATGGGCGCGGTGCTGGCCGATCAGCCGCCGGGGATCTATGCGCTTACCGCGCGGGTGCCGGGCGAGGATGAATATTCCGACAATTCGGCGACGCAATGGTTCGTGCTCTCCGATCTGGGGCTGGCAAGCCTGTCCGGCACCGACGGGCTGCATGTCTTCATTCGCGGTCTCGGCGATGCGCGCGCGCGCGACGGCGTGGCGGTGCAGCTGGTTTCCCAGGCCAACCGGGTGCTGGCCGAAGCCCGGACCGACGCGGCCGGTCATGTGCGCTTCGACCCCGGGCTGACCCGCGGCACCCAGGGCGCCGCCCCGGCGCTGCTGGTGGCCAAGACCGCCGACGACATCGCCTTTCTGTCGCTGACGGATCCGGCTTTCGATCTCTCGGACCGCGGCGTCGAAGGGCGTGCTCCGGCCGGCCCGGTCGATGTCTTTCTGGCCACCGACCGGGGCGCCTATCGCGCCGGCGAGGTGATCCATGCCACCGCGCTGGCACGCGATGCCCGGGCCCGGGCCATCGAGGGCCTGCCGCTGGTGGCGGTGCTGACCCGCCCTGACGGGGTGGAATACGCCCGCCACCTGTCGCAGGCCCCCCGGGCCGGCGGCCATGTCTTCGAGATGCCGCTGGGCACCACCGTGCCGCGCGGCACCTGGCGGATCGCGCTGCATTCCGACCCCGAAGCGCCCGCCCTGGCGACGCGGAGCGTGCTGGTCGAGGATTTCCTGCCCGAGCGGATCGATTTCGACCTCTCGCTGCCGGAAGGCCGGGTCACCCTGGCCGACAGCCCGGAGCTGACCATCGATGCGCGCTATCTCTTTGGCGCGCCGGGGGCCGATCTGCCGGCCGAGGTCCGGGTGCGGCTCTCGCGCGCCGAGGCCATCGACGGCTGGGAGGGCTACCGCTTTGGCCGGCATGATGTGGCGTTCGATCCGCGCACGCGCTACCTTGAGGGCGATCTGCGCACCGATGCGGCGGGGCGGCTGACCACGCCGCTGAGCTTTCCCGAGATCGACGGC